>Ga0265314_10000496_pt1 | contig 50844 bp, 46 predicted proteins | sample 4126metaG_FD_203106 | JGI IMG/M metagenome (GOLD analysis project Ga0265314, IMG submission 203106) | Rhizosphere microbial communities from Carex aquatilis grown in University of Washington, Seatle, WA, United States - 4-1-26 metaG | ecosystem: Host-associated > Plants > Roots > Rhizosphere >... | reverse complement strand
CGCGCCGATCCTGCGTGTCGCCGCCGCCGACTGCCCGATCCCAAGTTCCCCGGACTTGGAACGCGTGGTCCTGCCCAGCGTCGACAAGATTGTCGCCGCCGCCAACAAGATCATCGAATTGCGCGGATAACTCTGCGCCGTTTTCAAATCGACAGACCAAAGCGGCGCGCCGCCAAATGGTGGCTCGCTTGCTGTATTCCTTTCGGCTTCAGGTCCGCTATATTTACGCTTCAACATTTGGAGGTGCTTATATGCGCTCGCTTCCCACGCTGTGTTTTGCGCTCCTTGTATTCATCACGCTCCCCCGCCCTGCGCGCGCCGAAGAACTGGCGCCTGAAGTTGCCGAAAAAATAAAAGCCTTGGTCGAGAAGCGTTTGCCGCCAGGCGGGCCGGGCGCGGCGATCACGGTTATCAAGGAGGGCCAGGTTATTTTGGAGCACGGCTACGGCTTCGCCGACATCCAGGCCAAAACTCCGCCCGCCGCAACGACGCTCTTCGACCTGGCTTCGGTTTCAAAACAATTCACCGCCACCGCGATCCTGCTGCTCGCCGAACGCGGCCAGCTTTCCCTCGAGGACGACGTGCGCAAATATCTTCCCGAATTGCCGGTCTACGACGCCAAGCACCCGGTGCTGGTTAAAGACATGCTGCACATGGCCTCCGGCATTCCCGAGTACGACACGAGCGGCTCGGACCTGAAGAACCCCGCCAAAGCGACCAACCTCGAAGTCCTGCACAATCTGGCCAAAACGAAACAAGCGGACTTCGAGCCCAACACCAAATACGCCTACACCAACACGAATTACGTTTTGCTTGCCGCCATCGTCGAACGTCTTTCGAAGAAAAGCATGCACGAATTCCTCGAAGCGGAAATCTTCAAGCCGCTGGGCATGTCGCACACCACGGTTCAGGACGCCGAACACCTCGTCAAGGATTTCGCAACGGGCTATCGCAAAGCCAAGAACGGCGCATTCAAGACGGACCACGACCTGGTCACGATCACCGGCGACGGCAACGTCTTTTCCTGCGTCGAAGATCTGGCCAAGTGGGACCAGGCGCTCCGCGAAGGCAAGCTGCTCAAGCCGGAGTCGTGGACCCTCGCGCACACCTCGAACAAGCTCAAGAGCGGCAAAGACACGGAGTACGGCTTTGGCTGCGAAGTCTCTGGCACGAAATATGGCCGCTGCATTTATCACACGGGGAGCTGGAACGGGACGAGCACCTGTTACGCGTGGTACGTCGACGCGAAGGTCTCGGTGATCGTGCTCTGCAACCTATCCGACTTCGACGCGGAAGAACTGGGCGACACCATCGCCCACCAATTCATGAAGCCCTCGAAATAATCGGCGGTAAGCACCTATGAAAAGCATGCGGGGACTTAACTAACTAAAGGAAAGGGAGCCGTTGGCCACCGGTCGTTCGGCAGTGTACCACCCTCGAAATTCCCGCCGAAATTTACCGACTAAAACCTTGCCCTACTCCTTTATATGAGGTAGATTTCTTCCATCGAGCAGGCCGTTCACCAAGCGCTTTTGCGAAACCGGCCCGCTTCGAAACCCGAGGCTTAAACCCCAGACAACCTGAAAAACGCCCTGCGAGAATCGTCTCGCGAGCGCGCCCGTGTATTCACGCTTCGACGCTGTGTAGTCGATCCATGGTTTTCCGCCGTGTGAGGGCGGAAGCGCCACGTGATCCCACGCCCGCGCTTTAATTAGCCGACAGAATCGCCTCGAAATGCCGCGACTGACACCCGCGCGCACGCAGAGAAATCCTGTCTCGCCGCAAAAGCTTGCGCGCAGTGGCCGTGGTGCCACTGGCTGAAGTCGTTCTCAGCCAGTGCGAAGCCGTTGGCGGACCGCGTGGCCCGTTGGATTCGATCCGTCGTTTTTGGGTGCCATGGGTCGCAGTCCTTGGCGACCCATGCGCCGTTGGAAAAGCGACACCGAATTCAGCTTGCTCGTCGTGGCCGTGGTGCCACTGGCTGAGGTCGTTTACAGCCAGTGCGAAGCCATTGGCGGAACGCGTGGCCCGTTGGATTCGATCCGCCGTTTGGGTGCCATGGGTCGCAGTCGTTGGCGACCCATGCGCCGTTGGCAAAGCGGCGCGAATTCAGCTTGCGCGCAGTGGCCGTGGTGGCACTGGCTGACGTCGTTCTCAGCCAGTGCGAAGCCGTTGACAGACTGCGTGGCCCGTTGGATTCGACCCGTCGTTTGGGTGCCATGGGTCGCGGTCGTTGGCGACCCATGCGCCGTTGGCAAAGCGGCGCGAATTGTCGTCAGCCCCGTTCACGGGGCTTCGTTCGAGGCGCGCGAGCGCCGAGTGTAACCCCCGGCTTCAGCCGGGGGCAAAGGGAGCTGGAGTCGGCAATCCTCACGCTGTGGCCGTCGAGCAAGCGCGGCGACGTAGCCGCGCAATCTGTTGTAGTTGTCGTGTCGTATTGTTTCTGTTGTCGTTCGTTCAGGTGCCGTAACGAAAAGGTAGGGTGCACAACGGTGCATACTATTACACCTCGAATAAAAAACGCATCCGATGCGAGCAACGCGCTGCGTTTGGAAAATTTTCATCCCCGCACCGTGCACATTTTTTCTCGAGATTGGAGCAGGAATATGAGGAGCACGACAACAGACTCCTCGGCCTTCGCCTCGGTTGCCCGACGACCACGGCGAGAGGCTTTCCTTTTTGTCACGGCCTTTCCGGGGGTTACGTCGGCGCTGAAGCGCCGACGCACCCCCGGCTACTCTCCCACCACCCCTACGGGGTGGTACTGCCAGTCACCTCGCGTTCACGCAAGTCATCAGAAAAGAGCGCCGATGTGCACTTTTTTAAAAAATGTTGTCCGCTTTGCATCCCGCGTAGCGCGCCTAACTTGCACGAAAAATTCGGTGCATGCCACCTGCGGTCATCAAAAAATGGTGCATAACGACTTACACGAATGTGTGTACCACCGTCATTGTGCTGTTCTCGGCGCCCTCTGCGAGCTCGGCGGTGGATTTGAATTTGTCGTTGTCGTCCCGCCGGGCCGTCCGCCTTGGAACGGAACCGCTCAGCGCTACCAACCAGGAGGCGTGCACCATCGTGCACATTTTTTCGCCGTGCTTTTCGTTCGGACGCTTGATGAAAGGAGCGCCTATCCCCACCAACTAAATCCGAAGTGACATAACCCGTGAGGCCGTGGACCTCACACCTCCGGGCGCACCCGCACTTCCCGCACTTGTCGGAACCGGGGAAAGTTCCTATCCTTCGGGCGAATCCAACATGGGGAGTGCACCTGCATGGCAGAGCGTGAGACGCTGGAATGCGATGTGCTGATTGTGGGCGGCGGCATTGCGGGCTTAAGCTGCGCGATCCGCGTGCTTGACCTTGCCGCCGAGTACGACCGCCAGAACCCGCACGCGCCCATCGGCAAGCCCAACGTGCTCGTGCTGGAAAAAGGCCCTTCCGTCGGCGCGCATATTCTGTCCGGCGCGGTGCTCGATCCGCGGCCGCTACGGGAACTCCTGCCGAACTGGGACAACTCCGGTGCGCCGATCAAGCAGAAGGTCACGAAGGAAGAAGTCGCGTGGCTCACGCCGAGCGGCAAGATCCCCGTGCCGCCGCCACTCGTGCCGCCGTACCTCCACAACGAAGGCAACTACATCGTGAGCCTGGGCGAGGTCGCGCAGTGGCTGGCCAAGCAGGCGAAGTCCCGCGGCGTCGAAATTCTGGAAGGCGTGGCCGGTTCGCAACTGATCCTGGAAGGCAATGTGGTCCGCGGCGTGATCTGCAATGACACCGGCGTCGACAAGGCCGGCAAGCAGACCGCGAACTACACACCCGGCGCGCTCGTCAAGGCCGGCGTAACCGTGTTCGCCGAAGGCGTGCGGGGCAGCCTGACCAAGCAGCTCGTTCACAAGCTGCGCCTGGATGTGAACCGCAATCCGCAGGTGTACTCGCTCGGCATTAAGGAGCTGTGGGAAATCAAGGCGGGCACGTTCCCCGCGGGGCAGGTCGTCCACACGTTGGGCTACCCGCTTCAGAAGACCCCCATGAAAGGCGACATTGAAGCCTTCGGCGGAAGCTTCTTCTACGGGCTCGACGACACACACATGGCCGTGGGGCTGGTGGTGGGCCTGGACTACCACGATCCGTCGCTCGATCCGCACAACGAGTTCAACAAGCTCAAGCTGCACCCGTCCTTCAAGCCGATTTTCGAGACGGGCAAAATGCTGGGCTACGGCGCGAAGGCGCTGCCCGACGGCGGGTATTACTCCATGCCGCGCTTTTACGGGGACGGCTTCGTAATGCTGGGCGACGCGGCGAGTTTCCTTAATCCCGCGCGGCTCAAGGGCGCGCACCTGGCGATGAAGTCGGGCTTGCTGGCAGCGGAAGCGATTGTCGAAGCGCTGGGCAAAAAGGATTTCTCGCTCAAGCGCCTGGGCAAGTACGAGGACCTGTTCCAGACGTCCTGGGCGAAGGAAGAACTCTACGCGTCGCGCAACTGGCGCGCGGGCTACACGAGCGGCCTGGTGCTCGGCGGATTAAACGACTTCTACCAACAGATGAACGGCGGCAAGGGCTTCACCGAAGGCCAGGCGCTGATTTCCGATCCGGAATCGACCGAGCTGCTCGAGAAGTATCACGTGGACCGCAAGAAGCCCGAGCGCGTGAAGCCCGACGGCAAGATCACCTTCGACAAGGTGACGGACGTGTTTCACTCGGGCAGCGTGCATGGCGAGCACCAGCCCTGCCATCTGGTGGTGCCGGATTCCAACATCTGCATCAACCGCTGCACGGTGGAGTTCGCGAACCCCTGCCAGCATTTCTGTCCGGCGGGCGTGTATGAATGGATCCCGCCGAAGCCGACGAAGGAGTTCGGCGCGCAATTCGGCGAGCACGAGAAGGGGCATCTGCAGATCAACGCGGGGAACTGCGTGCATTGCAAGACCTGCGATATTAAGGACCCCTACTTCAACATCACCTGGGTCACGCCGGAAGGCGGCGACGGACCGCGCTATCAGCGGCTATAGCGAGGGGTTGTAGTTGTCCACCTTTTGAATGGCCTTCTCGTTGTCCGGATTCTTTTCTTCATCGGACAACGGGCGCGTTAGCGCGCCATACAGGTCCGGGCGGCGCTGGCGGCGGTAGTAGCTCGACGCATTCACCCAGTCCGGCTGTTCCCACGAGCGGCGTTCCAGGTTCACTTCGTCCAGATCGAGCGTGCCGCGCACCACGCCGCCTTTGTGGCTACCGCCGGCCACCACCTGCCCGAGGGCGTTGTAGATGTGGCTCGACATGGGCTTGCGGCCGATGCGCTGGTGCTCGGTCACGTATGTCGCGACGCCCAACGGCAGGCCGGTCTCGATGCAGCGCGCGGGGAGAATCAGGCGGAACTGCCCGTCCTCGTGCTCGCACTGGCGCATCGTGGTCCACAGGAGCAGCTCGGCGCCTTCGACTTCGTAGACGCGGGGGATTTCAGGGAACTGAACATCGTAGCAGATGGAGAGTCCCAGTTTGCCGAATGGCGTCGCGATCGGCTTGAGCGAATCGCCCGCTTCGACCTGCTTGCATTCGCCCGGCGCGAGGTGCGTCTTGCTGTAGAGGCCGAGGACGCTGCCTTCCGGCCCGTACACCACGCAGGAGTTCCGGCGGCGGTTGTCTTCAAGAAACAGCACGTCGGGGATCACGACCATCTTGTGTTTGCGCGCCAGGCCGGAGAGTTCCTGCATGAAGGGCGACTTGAGCGTCAACCCGTTCACCGCGAGAACCTGCTCGAAGCCCTTGGAGTGGGCCGCATACGCTTCGTTGGTTTTGTGGTGATCGGCATATTCGGGGAGCATGACGATATTGCAGCCCTGCTTGCCGGCGTCGTCCACGTCCTTGAGCAGTTGCGTGCGGCGCTCGGCCAGCGACTCGCTCTTGAGCATCACGTTGATCATGCCGAGGGTGACTGGACGAGCCATGGTTTGCTCCAGGGTTTACGTTGGTAAGAGGCGCCGGGCGCGCACAATCCTTCGCCGCGCGCTTCCTTCTATTGTACCCCAAATCGGGCCCACAGGCCCATTGTCAGAGATGCATTTGCCGAAACAAGCCCTTGCACTTTCTTCAGGAGAAACGCCTAGACCTCGCAATGTGCGCGCTCAAATTACGGTTGTTCAAAACTCGGGCACCGCCGTAACTGGATTAATTCCGCAAGCGCCGCTTCCTCTTATTAAGCGATGCGATGGCTTTCCGCACCGAACCGCCGGCGGCTTTCAGCGCGCGCGCGGCTTCAGCGGGCTTCGCGCCGGTCGATTCGGAGATCAAGAGCTGCGCACGTTCGACGAGCTTCTCGCACTTGAGCTGCAGATCGACCATGCGATTGCCCTGCACGCGGCCCAGCCGCACCATGGTGGCGGTCGAGAGCATGTTAAGGATCAGTTTCTGCGCGGTGCCCGCTTTCATGCGCGTCGAACCGGCGACGACTTCGGGACCGGTCTCCGCGATCAGCGCAATCTGCGCGCACGGGATCAGCGCGGAGTTCGCATTGCAGGTGATGCACGCGGTGAAGGCGCCGCGGCGGCGCGCCTCCCGCAGCGCTTCGCGGACATACCGCGCGCGTCCGCTCGCGGAGAGCCCCACGACCGCATCGCGTTTGCCGATTTTGCGAGAACGAATGTCGCGGACGCCGGCGGCGCCGTCATCTTCGGCGCCTTCCTTGCTGCGCGTCAGCGCGCCAAACCCGCCCGCCATGATGCCCTGGACCAATTCAGGGGAGACGCCATAGGTCGGCGGCATCTCGCTGGCATCCAGGCAGCCCAGCCGCCCGCTCGTGCCCGCGCCAATGTAAAAGAGTTTGCCGCCGCGCTTCAGGCGGCGCGCGATCTGTTCGACCGCCTTCGCGAGCGTGGGCAGGCATGCACGCACGGCCAGCGCGACACGCTGGTCTTCGGCGTTGATGACCTTCAGGAGCCCCAGCGTTGGGAGGCGGTCCAGGTTGCGACTACGAGGATTGCTTTGTTCGGTGGCGAGGCTGCGCAGATCGTTCATGCGGCTACTTTACGAAGCGCGCCGAAGTGTCTACGCGCGAAAACCGGCGAGGGGTTCGGGCGGCCCAATCCAGACGCCAAAGACGCCACGGCTGAACTGCGCGCACGCAAAGCGCGCCGCGTCCCACCATTTGTAGGCGCGTTGAGGCAGGCTGGTGTCAAGCGCGTCGATGCGCATGCGCGCCAGTTCCCACGGCGCATGCCAAATGCGAAAGCGCACGGGCTTGCCGAAGCGCACGTTGAATGCGGTATAGCGCTCGAGCAGGAACGCCGCTCGGGCGCGCTCTTCTACAGTCACCTGCGCACCGGGCGGGTCATAGACGCCCTGCACCGCGAAGCGCCCCCGCCCCACCCCATGCGCCGAAGCGTCGAAGCATCCTTCCCGAAACGCGTAGCGCAGCCGCGCCAGCCGGTACGGCAGGCCGTAGAGCAGCGGCCCGAGAATGCGCGCGAGTGGATTGGAAACCCATTCGGCCAGAAAGTGAATCCCGGGTTCGCCGCGGTGCGTGACATACGTGCGCAGATTGAGGAAGCGATGCTCGGTCGTTGGAGCGGTCAGCAGCCGCGAAGCCCGCGGCAAGCGCGGCCAACGTACGTTGCGCTGCTCGAACGCCACAAGACTCACCCAAGCCTTGCCCGCGTGCAGGTCGAGTTTGAAAGGTACGTGCGGCTGCAGAACGGCGGGATCGATTTCAAAATGCAGCAGCGCGAAGTATTCCCAGTCGGCGCAAAAGAGGGGGCGCCCGTAGCGCGCTTCAAAGCGCACGCGCGCCGCCGCGCTGGCTTCACCTCCGTCCAGCCCTTGCGGGCTGTGCATGCGTGCGAGCGTGACCGGGGTGGCCTCGGGCGCGCGCATGGTTCACGCGAATTGCCGATACAGGGCCCAGGCAAAGACCCCGGAGAGAAAACACCACAACAGCCCGAACAGGATATGCATGAGCGTATGCAGCCGGTTGCCGCGCCAGACCACCGGGTCATACACAAAGAACTGGCCGTAGAGCCGGGCCGCCCAGAACAGCGTAAAGCCGCCCAGCACCGCCTGCGCGAGCGTGCTCCTTTCTGTCAGCGTGTGCGGCAGAAAGAGGCACAGCGCGGCTTGCAGTGCGATGATCAACACGATGAAGAACATGTGAACGAAGAAGACCTGCCGGGTGAAGACCGAGACGTCGGCAAGCTCCGCGCGCCATTTAAAATAATGTGGGACATAAATATTTACGCCGACCAGGCCGACCAATGCAACCCCGGCGATGCGCAGCAGCAGTTCGGTGTTCATGGCTTTCTCCAGAAGAGGGCCGTTGCGAAAGGCGTAAGCGGCGCGGTCCGCGCGAGTTCAAAGCCCGCGACTTGCGCCACGCGCAACCATTCGCGCTTGGGGAAGAAGTGCAGCACGTTTGGACCAAAGGCCGCCGCGGTCGCCGCATCGCGGCAGTGTTCCGCCAGCACAACCGACCCACCCGGCCGCACGATGCGGAAAAGCTCCTTAAAGAGCGCTTCGCGCTTGGCCGGATCGCGGACTTCATGCGCTGCGAACGCGAGTACCGCCAGGTCGCAGCAACCTTCGGGCACGGGCAGCGCCTCAGGCCGCGCGCGCTGCGCGGGATACGGCGAACGGCAGGCTTCGCGGGCCCGCGTGATGGACGGTTCGCTGGTCTCGCGTGGGTCATACAGATCGAGCACCGCGCGGCCGCGGCCGGGGAAGAGGGCTTCCAGCATCGACGTCGCTTCGTCGAGCCCCGAGTGAATGTTCACCCAGCTCTTGGGCAGCGCCGGCAGTCCACGCACGAGCCACTCGCCGGTGAATGCGGACGAAAGGTCGTAAACCAGATGCGCGACGAAGAGCGACATGGCGCTGAAGAACAGCGCCAGTCCGGTCATGCCACTGATCGTCACGGCGAGCCAGAACGGCAGGCTGACAAGGCACAACACTGCAGTGCCCGCAGAAATCATGGCCAGCGCCGCGAGGTAGTACGGCCAGTTAAAGCTCAGGACCTGGTACAGCCCGCGATAGCGGTGCCGGCCTTCGGTCAGCGTCAAGATGCCTGGCATGGGATGCTCCTTTCGGCAGCGCGAGGCAGCGGTTCGAGGACACCGCGTTCCCAGCGATACGGAACGTTCGCGAGATGAAACGCGCTCGCGAGCCGCGTAGGAAAACGATGAACGGTTCCTGATCGAGGAAGGTGCAGCGCCGGACGCACACTTCCACGGGCGTGGGCGTCCAGCACGTGCGAACGCCCAGAATGCGCACAACCGAGTGCGTCTCCGGCTCGTAGTCGAAGGTGTACGGAAGTGGCCCGGCATAGCGGCGGGCTTGAGCCCAGTTGCTAAAAGGCGAGCCCACCGGCAGCGCGGGGGCTTCGGCAAGCGCGACCTGCAGCTCCAGGTCGGCCGCGCCGCCCGGCGTTTGAACCGAGAGGTCCAGATGCGTTGCGCTTTCGGCCAGATGCGCTCGGCACAAGTGGTAGTTGTAGTGGGTCAACGCATTGCCGGCGCACACCATCAAGCGCCGGTCCGTATCGCTGCGCAGAATTTTCAGGCCACGCAACCGCGCGCCCTGTTCGGCGTTGAAGCGCGCAAAGATGCGGTATCCGCTCAGAAAGAAATCCTGCCCCAGGCAAGCGGGTAGAAGCGCCGGGCGCAGGTCTTCGGTCTGCACCAGCGCGATCGCGAGAAAACCCAGCTCTTCTTCCGCGCAAAAGGTGTCCAACTGGAGTGCGGCAGGCAAGAGCGGGTGCAACGCGTGCGCCGGGAAGGCATAGGTCAAAACCACCACGTGGCGAAAATGCGCGCGCACGGCAAGCGGGTGTCTGCGCAACAAATGCAACATGGCTGGTGCTCCTTTCAGCTCAGGGCGCGCACGTACACGCCGCCCCACAAAGCGCTGCGTTCGCGTGCGGCTCGAATGCGCGCCAGTTCGTCCTGCGGTTGCCCCAAACTGCGCAGGATGGCGACCGCGCCGGGGGCGGCCGCGTTTCGGATCGCGGCCCAAAGCCGCGCCGCGTAATCGGGCCCGGCGCCATCCAGCACATTGGAAAGGGTGAACGCCTGGAACGAACCGCGCGGTTGGGCTTCGAGAAATTCCGCGGCATCCGCGCAAGCGAGCGACACGCGACCGGTCATGGGCGTGCTTGCAGCGGGCATTTCCGGTGCGCCCCACAGTCTCTGCATCCATGGATTGCTGCGATTGGGAATGCGGGCCAGCGTGCGTTCGATCCGGCCGAGGAACACTTCCGCGCAACGCTCCGGCAGACACGCCACAAAGCACGCCGGATAGAACAGGCGCAGGCAGACTTTTGAAAGCGCCGCGCGCAGGAACCAGTGCCTCGGGCCGCGCAAGAATTTCGTTCGCCACAGGTCGAGTTGCTCGTCGCAGCGCCGCGCATTCAGGAATTCGTCCCATGCGCTCGGGCTCAGACCCGCCCACCGGCTGAATTCGCGCAGGCGCCGCAGATTGAGATCCACCTGGCCGGCTTCGAGCGGGCCGCCGGCCAGGCGCCGCCGCACATACGCGACCTGTTCCGGGTTCACATCCACGGCCAACACTTCGTGACCACGCCGCGCGAGTGCCAAGGCCGTGCAGCCCGCCGAAGCAATCGCAAAGACGCGCGCGTGTCGGGGAACCTCGGCCAGCTCGAGCGCTTCATCTTCAAACATGCGTCCGAACAAAAGCCGGGGTCTCGCGACCTCGCGCCATTGGCCGCCCGTGCGCCAGAACGAGAGCACTTCATCGCGCGTATGCATGTTGAGTTTCTCCTTCGGCGACAAGCCACCACGCCAGGACGAGGAAGGCGAAATTCTGGAGCAGCATCGCGGTGGGATCGGGGATCAAATCGCGTGCGAAGAGCAAGCCGCCCGCATTCATTGCCAGCAGCAAGGCCGTTTGAACCGCCGCGCACGCGCGTGGAGCGAACTTGCTCAGCACCCAGACGCCCAGGCCCGCTTCGAGCAGACCCAGGGAAATTGTGAGCGTGCGCGCCAGCGCGGCGTTCGGGACCACCGCGCCGACGATCTGCGTGTGCCGTGCGGTTTCGCCAAAAACTTTGAGCACCAGTCCCTGGTAAAGCCAGGTCGCAGAGAGTGCCGCGCGTGCGGCAAAGGGCATCAATGCATTCCGCATGGGAACCTCCTAGCGCGCCAACGCGGCCCAGCCGTAGACCGCGACCAGACCGGCGAAGCCGAATGTCAGCGCGTGATAGCCGAGTCGGAAGAACCAGTGGCTGAGCGGCGGCGTGCTGAACGCGGTGAACTGCACCACCAGCCGCACCGACCAGAAGACGGCCACGAATCCGCAGAACGATCGCGCCAGCGCGGTGCCTTCGCTGAGCGCCGCTGCGTTGAAGACGGTGATGAGGCCGAACGAGAGGATCACGAGCGAAATGAAAATGCCATAGACCCAGAAGAGGCGCCGCAGGAAGGGGCTTAAGCCTGCGAGCTCTTGGCGCCAATTGAGCACTTTCGGCACGCAGAACGAGACACACAGAATTCCGAAGTGCGTGAGGCCCGCGAGGCAGAGCAACTGTTCAAGTGTCATAGCGTGCCTCCCTTCTTTATCGCGTGGCCGCGTTCAAGAACGGCAGCATCACGCGGTCAACGAATGCCGGGTGGAAGAGCACTGCAACCGGCCCGGCCACAACCAGGACCGTCCAGAGCCAGCCGCGCCAACCGCGGCCTAGACCCAAGCGCCGACCCAGCGCGCTGCGTTCCACCAAAATCGCGAACCCTTGCAGCGTGAAGTAAAGCGTCGGCAGGCCCAAACCCCCGCGCGCCGGCACGGAGATCACCAGATCGTGTACGAGACCCGAAACCACGAAGCCGGCCAGCAACGCGGCACGTGGGCCGAGACTTCGCGTGAAGGGTTGGAATAGATAGCGATGCGTCAGGTCACGGAAGGCCAGGTTCCAGCGCTGCCCCCAAAATTCGCGCAGCGACTGCGCGTACAGCGGGGCGCGCATGAGCGGGCGCACGTCCCAGCCCAGCACGCGGTAGACACAAGCCAGCAGGTGGAACAAGCCGCAGTGCAGACCGAGGATCAGCCCGGCCATCGCCAGCCACGCCGCGAGCGTCGGGTGCGCATCGACCTGCCGCGGTGCGACGTAGAAAAAGAGGGCCGCGCCCAGCGCCAGCTTTAGCAGCGCTGCGGCGAATTCTTGAGGCTGAACTCGAAGCGCGCGGCGCGCGGCAAAGGGGGCAGCATCCATACCAGGCCAGCCCAGTAAGAAGACCAGTCCACCAACCGTGCGCGGTGCGCCGGCATCCCACCAAGTAAGCCATTTGCAGCCGACATAAATCACGAAGGCGAGCGCCCACATGAATTGCCACTCGGGAAGTTGATTCGCGAAGATCAGGACGCATGACAAACCAACGCATAACGGGAGTGCGCCCAAGGCTGGATGCAGGTGTGGCGTAGGCCGGTGCAGGGCTTTCGGTGCGCTGGTGATTGCCGCGAGCAGTCGCATTGCCCACCTCTTAAGTTCCCGGCCTACCACACTTTCCGTAATTTCTGTATTAACAGAAATACGCAAGACAAATAAAAAGAGCTATGAGGCCAGCCCAAGCCACTTCGGCACTTTGCTACCCATCTTGACGAACTTGATCGTCATGGCCAGCGGCAGCTTGCGCATCTGGTCGTACCAGCCGGTCATGGTCTCAAAAAATTCGACCATCCGGCCCAAGCGTACGCTGGTCTCCTTGTCGCCGTTGGCGAGGCTTTCCTTGTGGCATTCGCGGAGCATCTCGAGCGTCGGATCGATTTCGCGCTTCTTGCGTTCATCGACGATAATGCGGAAAAGTTCCCACGGATCCTGCAGCGTTTCAAAGCGGTCGCGGCGGTCGTGGAACACGTGCACGCGCTTGACGATCCCCCACCCCAAGAGTTCCTTCAGGCTGGTGCTGACGTTGGAGCGCGCCACACCCAAAGTCTGAGAGATCTCTTCGGCGTCCATGGGCACGGGTGCAAGGTAAAGCAGGGCATGGATTTGAGCCACGGTGCGGTTGATGCCCCATGTGGCGCCCATCTCGCCCCAGTGCAGGACGAACTTGAGTTGGACGGGGGTCAGTTCCATGGCCGTTCTCCTATTTCTGTCTATTCAGAAATTACCATTGTTTCCAGCGTTTGTCAATATAGAGAAGTAAGTATTGGACGCTGGCGCGTTGGCTTCCTTCGTTGGCCGCGTGGCCGAGGCTTCGCTAAGGTGCAGGCATGAGCATCGTATGCCGTGGGCTCGAAAAGGTTTACGCCACAGGCGCCGCCCGCACCGTGGCGCTGGCCGGCGTCGACCTGGACGTGCCCGCCGGCAAAATCCTCGCACTGGTCGGCCCCAGCGGCTCGGGCAAAAGCACGCTGCTGCATATCCTCGGCGCAATGGATGTCCCGGACAAAGGCACCGCCCAGGTTTGCGGCCGCGAACTGGGCAAACTCAAGGATCGCGAAGCCGCGCGCTTCCGGCGTGAAGAGTTGGGCTTCGTGTTCCAGTTCTTCAATCTCGTCCCAACCTTAAGCGCGCTCGACAACATCGCCCTGCCCGCGCGTCTGGCGGGACGTTCGGCCAGGGACGCTCGCGCTCGCGGCAAGACCCTCTTGGAGCGCGTGGGGCTCGGCCCGCGCGGCGCGGACTTCCCGGACGTGCTCTCTGGAGGCCAACAACAGCGCGTAGCGCTGGCGCGCGCACTGGTCAATTCGCCCAAAGTACTGCTGACCGACGAACCCACCGGCGCACTCGACAAACGCACCGGCGAAGAAGTGTTGAAGCTCCTGGTCGAATTGGTGCGCGAACAAAACGTCACGCTGGTCATGGCCACGCACAGCGAGCAGGCGCTGGCTTTCGCGGACGAATGGGTGCGCCTGGAAGACGGGCGCATTGTCGCACGCGGCAGCGGGCGAGCGCAGCCATGAACGCCGCGCTCGCACTGCTCTCCTTATTATGGGGCGAAGTTCGCCGCCGGCCCGGCCCCGCGCTGGCGGCGGTCGCAGCCATGACTACGGGCACGGCGGTCTTCGTTGCGATCCAACTGGCGGGCTCGGCGGCGCGCTCGAGTTTCATCAGCGCGATGGAAGCCGTCGCGGGCCGCGCAACGCATCAGGTCACCGCGGCGAATGGCCTGGCCGAAGAACGCCTGCCTGCGTTTGCCGATCTGCCGAATGTCGAAGCGTTTCAGCCGATCATCGAAGGCCGCGCGCTGATCCGCGCGGTGCGCCCCAAGGGTGACGCGACGCGCGAAAAGCCGCTGGCCATGCCGCCGCTGCACGTGCTGGGCATCGATCCGTTCTTCGCGCCCGCGTTCGTCAATGACAAGCCTAATGAACCAGTCGTGCAGGGCGAAAACTTCACGCGCTTTCTGCTCGAATCCGGCGCTGCGGTGCTGCCCAAAAACTGGGCAGCCGAAGCAGGCCTTTCGCCAGGCGACGTGCTGATCGTCTCCGCCGCAGGCCGCACGCACGAAATCAAAGTGCTCGGCTTTTACGAACTCTCCGTACTGCGCGAAGCCACGCGCGACACGGCGTTGGTGGATCTGTCCAGCGCGCAGGAAATCTTCGGCAAGCGTGGACGCATCGACCGCATCGACTTCATCTTGAAGGATGGCGGCGAAGCGGCAGTGAGCACGGCGCTTGGGCCTGGGGAGCAGCTCGGCACGCCGGCGAGCCGCGGAGGCCGCGTGGCGCGGCTGATCGATGCGTTTCGCCTGAACCTGCTCGCGCTCGGCGCATTGGCGCTGGTGGTCGGAGCGATTCTGGTTTTCAACGCATCACATTTCTTGGTTGTGCGGCGCGCGGCGTTGCTGGGCCAGTTGCGCTGCCTGGGCACATCACGGCCAATGCTGCTTTCCGCGATCGTTTTGGAATCCGCATTTTTGGGCGCGCTGGGAGGTGCATTAGGCCTGGGTCTTGGCGTGTTGCTGGCGCAGGGACTGGTGGGTCCGCTCTCGCAGACAATCACGAATCTGTATTCGTTCGTGCGCGTGGAAGTCGCACCGCTCGACGCCTTGACCGCCTGCGGCGCAATTGCTGGTGCGGCGCTGATCGCGGCCTTCGCGGCGCTGCTCCCGGCTTTCGATGCCGCCCATACCCCGCCCCGCCTGGTTGGCGTGCGTAGCCGCAGCGAAGCTCGTTTTCGCGGACGCCTGGGACGCATGTTTGCGCTTGGTTTAATTGCGACGCTGGCTGGAGGAGGATTGGCCGCGTATCCAACCGACGCATGGTGGCCGGGCATGGCCGCGGCGCTTTCGTTTTTGCTGGCGGCGGCGTGCTGGATGCCCGCGTTGATGGGCCTGCTGCTGCCACGCCTGCAAAAATTCGGCGAACGAACCGGCCGCCTGATCCTGCCGCTGGCCGCGGGCGCGCTGAATCGCTCGCTCACCCGCACCGGCGGGGCGGCGGCGGCGCTGGCGGTCGCCCTGGCCATGACCATCGGAGTTTCAGTGATGGTCTCTTCCTTCGAGAAAGAAGTACGCCGCTGGATCGGTGTGGTGGTACGCGCGGATATATTCGTCTCGGACGAAGGCGAGTCGACTTCGCGCGAGACCGCGCGCATACCCGAAGAAGCAGTGTCCGAAATCGAGCGCATGCCGACCTTACGCGCGCTTGACACGCTGCGTGGCCTTGAAGTCCCATACCGGGACGGTTCGTTCTTTTTCGCCGGCGCGGAGATGGCCACGCAAGAGAGTCGCGAGCGCTTTGAATTTCTGGAAGGCTCGGTCGAAGAATCGATCCCCAATGCATTGTCCGGCGGCGTAATTATCTCCGAACCGCTCGCGCAGCATTATGGCCTTAAAAATGGTGATACTTTAATAGTGCCGGGCCTGCGGAACGAAGAACGCTTCGAGATTGCCGGCGTGATTCGCGACTTCTCTTATGACCGCGGCTACGCGCTCACCGGTAAAACGCGCTTTATCGCAGCCTTCGGCGATTCGGGCATTCGCAACGTCGCAATCTTTGTGCAGCCCGGCACGGACCCGCAAGCCGCGGCGGACTGGCTGCGCAAAGCCTTCGCCGGGCGCTACGCACTCAGCGTGCGCTCGAATGCGGAGTTGCGCGCACGCGTGATGGAAGTCTTCGACCAGACTTTTGCGGTTACCTACCTACTGCAAACCATTGCAGCAGTGCTCGCACTGTGCGGAATCGCGGTCACGCTGCTGGGCCTGTTTCTGGAACGCATCCGCGAAATCGCTACGCTGCGCGCGTTGGGCGCGGCGGCCAATTGGGTCGGGCGAGTGTTTGCCGGCGAAGCGCTGCTACTCGCACTTTTTCCGGCACTCGTCGCGCTGCCGCTTGGAGCAGTGCTCGCGTGGATCCTGATTCACGTGATCAATCTGCGCTGCTTTGGCTGGACAATCCCCTTCAACTGGCCGTGGGGTCCGGTGCTGGCCACCTGCGCGCTGTCCACGCTGGCCGGATTGTCGGCGTCACTGCTGCCGCTCTTTTTCGCGCGGCGGCTCTCCATCTCCGCCGCGCTGAGGGAGGAATAACGATGCCTCACGCGCGCGCATCAATCTGCGGCATTATCTTTTGCGTATGCCTGGGCGCGCTTGGCGAAGAGCCCGCGCCGGACGAATTCGCCCGCGCGCTCAAACCATATGCGTTCTCATTTCCAAAAGATTTCGGCGCGCATCCACGCTTTCGCACGGAATGGTGGTACGTAACCGGCGAGCTGGAAACTGAAAATAAAGATGTCATCGGCTACCAAGCCACCTGGTTTCGCACCGCGTTGCAGCCCCAACCACTGGCGCGGGAGGCAAGCCTCGCGGCACGCGACCTGTTCTTTTTCCATAGCGCGCTGAGCGATGTCGCGCGGCAAAAGTTCTCCTTTGAGCACAAGGCCAGCCGCGGCGCGTCCACATGGGCTGGCGCGGACGAAGGCCGGCTTCGCGTCTTCTTCATGAATCGAACGCTCGAACGAGTTGGCGAAAACGAGTGGCGCCTCCTGGCAACCATCGACGGGCGCAAACTGGAACTCACACTTACGCCCGAGCGCGCGCCGCTGTTGCACGGCGAAAAGCCCGGCCTGAGTCCCAAGGGCCCCGAGCCGGGCCAAGCGTCGCACTATGTCTCGCTGTCACGCCTACGCAGCGAAGGCACGCTTGAACGCGCGCCGGGCGAAGCGCCGATTAAAGTTCATGGCCGCACGTGGTTCGATCAGGAATTCGGGAGCGGGCAACTGGCCGCCGGCACCGCGGGCTGGGATTGGTTTTCGGTGGCGCTCGACGACGGCAGCGACCTGATGCTCTATCGCCTGAGAAAAGAGGACGCGCAAACGCTGGGCGAGAGTTCCGGGACGTACGTTTCACCGGAGGGTGCGCGCACGCACCTGCCCAAGGACGCGTTTCAGATCGAAGTGCTCGACACGTGGACGAGTCCGCACACCAACGCCAAATATCCTGCAAGCTGGAAGATCTCCGCGCCCGGCAAGGAATTGGACCTCGAAGTGCGGCCGCTTTTGCCCGACCAGGAATTGCTCACGACCGGCACCACGGGCGTGAACTATTGGGAAGGCCTGTGCGAATTTACCGGCAAGATCAAAGGCCGCGCCGTGCATGGGCGCGGGTATGTGGAATTGGTCGGCTACGCGGGAAAGTTCATTAAGGGCCTGTAGTCAATCGCATTTAAAGGTACTACTTCAATCCAAGTGCTTCACGGGTCTGAGAGACCAGCGTCGGGCCGCTTTTCGCGTCCGCGCCGCGCGCCTTGGCAAAGAGGTCTTCGGCAATCTCTGCGCGGCCCGCCGCCAGCGCCATCACCGCCGCCAGCACGTGGTCTTCGGCGCTCTTCTCGTTAATCAAGCCCTTGGCCAGGTTAAAGCGGTCGCGTGCGGACAACTTCGCCCAAGCCACCGGCATCGCATTCCCATCGACTTCCACCGAAAGGCTCTTCGCATCCGCGCTCGCGAATTTCACCTGCTCTTCGCGCTGCCCAAAGAGCGTCAGGAAGATTCCCGGATGCGCGCCTTCCTTGGCGGCGGCGATCGCGCGGTCGATCAGTTTCTGATTCCATGCCGCGAGCATCTCGGGCTTAATCGCCGCTGGGACCACGGGCGCCGGAGCCGGCGTGCCGCTGCCTGTCTTCGGCGCTTCGGAAGTTCCGCCGCCGCCGTTCGCCGGCTTGGCCCACGGCAAGTAGCCGCGCCAGATTCCGCCGCCGAAACTCGACACGTAGACAAAGTCCGGATCGTCCGGATCGAAGGTCACATGATTGATCACCTGGAACGGAATTCCGTCGAGTTGCTTCCACGTTTTGCCCGCATCCTGCGAATACCACAACCCGCTCGTGCCCGTGCCCGCGAAGACATTGTCAGGATGATTGGGATCGAGGCAGATGAAGTGCACATGCAGATAAGGCGGACCGCCATGCCCGGCGACATCTTCGTCTTTAATCATCCGCGCCCACGATTTGCCGCCATCGGTGGTCTTGTACACGCCACCCTCGCCCTTCCCCGGCAGCGAGATCGCGCCCCAATAAACCACGTTACTGTCGCGCGGATCGAAATTCACATCCGTCGTCCAATGCAGCTTGATCGAATTCGTGATGCATTCCCAATTCTCGCCGCCATCCTTCGATCGATAGATCGAGCCGCAGACGTTGAAGTCCTGCCAGCTCTTGCCGCAGCCGCTGACCGTGCAGAAAAGCGTGCCGTCCGGGTGGCGTTTGACCATGAACACATTCTGCGTCTGCGAAAGGTCCATCCCATTATTCTTGAGGGCCCACGATTTGCCGCCGTCGACCGACTTGTACACGCCACTGCCGTAGACCGTGCAGAACAGCACGCGCGCGTCCTTGGGGCTCTTTGGATCGATGCAGATTGAGCGGCAGGGCATGTTCGGCAGGCCCTGATTGGAAAGCGACCAGTGATAACCGCCGTCGGTCGAAACCTGCACGCCGCCCGGGCCCTTCGCGGGAAAGCCTCCGAGAATGTCGTGATTGTCCGACTGCGCCGCCCACACCAGATTAGGCACGTCAGGATCGAAGGTCAGGTCATACGTGGTGTTGCCGTACTTGGAGCCCGACACCGCGGAGTCATTGCACCACGTCGAACCGCTGTCTTCCGAGATCGCGAAGAAAATATCCGTGTAGCAGATGTAGTGGCGTTTGTGGTTGTGCGGATCGATCTTGTAATCCCAGCAGGTCGTCACTTCGAGCCCCACCGAATGCCAGTGGCCGGGCTTGTCCTTGGTCGGCGCCGGTTCTCCCGAGGCAAGCGCCGAGTACACCGCGCGCCAGCTTTTGCCGCCGTCGGTGGTCACAAAGGATTCGCCGAGATCCGTCCACATCGCCACGTCTGGCGACTTGGGGTTGACGTAAAAGCCGTCTTCCTTTGTGTGGAAGCCGCCCCAACCGATGCAGATCGAATTCACGATCCAGCCGTTCTCGACGTTGCATTCCTTCATCCGCGTGTCGCGGGTGAAAATCGCGCGCCAGTTTTTGCCGCCGTCGTCGGAACGGTAGACGGTCTCGTGGTTGGGGAACGCATATTCATTGCCGGTCGAGGTCGTGTAGACAATGTCGCCCTTCCCTTCTCCTACGCCCAGGCCGTAATATTGTGCCGCATTTCCGCCCGCGATTTTGGAATTAATGCCCGCACCCATCGCCGGCTGCCACGAATCGCCGTTGTCATCCGAGCGGTACACGCCGCCCTTTGAAGTCGCGCCGTCGGGCTTCGACACGATCATGCAGTACAGGGCTAGTTTCTTGCCGTCGGCGGCGCGTCCGCCGTTGATGTCGCGAATTTCCTTCCACGGCAGGCCTGCGGTCTTGTCCTGAAAGGTCTTACCGCTGTCGTCGGAGCGCCAGATGCCGGTCGCCGTCGCGATGAAGATGCGCCGCGCTTCCTTCGGCGAACCCGGATCGATGTAAAAGCGCGCAACCTTGCCCGAAATCCCCGCGCACTTCTCCCAATTCGTGCCGCCATCGCGCGAAAGAAACGCTCCGTCGTTGGGACCTACCAGCAGGATCGGCGTGTCCGCGTCGGGCTCGACGCCCATCTCGGTCACTTCATTAAAAGGCGCCTTGGCCGACAACGGCTTCCACGTCACGCCCTGGTCGCGACTGACCTTGCCGGAAAAGTACAGCGTGTTCGGATCCTTGGGGTGGTACAGCACGCGGCACTGCGTGTTGCTGCCGGTCTGGCGAAAGTCGACCATGTTCCAGCTCTTGCCACCGTCCTTCGATTTGTATAGGGCGCTCATGTCACAGTTGATAAACATGAGGTTCGGATCGTGCGGCGAACAAGAAGGCGCGAACATCGCCCCGCCGCCGCCGATGCCCGTATTCTGAAACGGCCCCGGCGCGGTCGGCCGGCCCGCAGCCCCCGCGGCAGCTTCGCCGCAGATCGCACCCCAAGAAGTCCATGCTGCCAGTGCGAACAGAACTTTAAGGCCCATTTTCATGCGCATGTACTCCCGAGTTGCCGGACCATTACGCTCCTCCTTGCTAACAATGGATAAACGGGAAAGCACCTACCTCTGGCGAAAATTTTGCGCTTCTTTAATGCCCATTTACCGACTGAATATACACGAGTAGCGTCGAAATATGACTTTGACCCGACCCAAACCACGTTTGGCGCTAATCGTTTCTTCTCCAGAACTTCTAGAATTAACCAAAATCAATCTTTCGCCATGGGAAAGCCGGGTATGGTATCCGCCTCTTGTGAAATTTGCCGTTCATCAAGGCCGCACTTTGAGGAGATTGGTCATGCAGAAGTTCAATATCTGGGCGGCGTGCGCCGTGATTTTGCTGGCTGTGACCGGTTGTGGTGGGGACCCGGAAGAAAAGCTTTTGAACGACGCCATGGCGACCATGAAAGAAATCGTCAGTACTCTTGAAACCGTCAAGGACAAGGCGTCTGCTCAGGCTGCCAAGCCCAAGCTCGAAGCGCTGTTTAAAAAGTTGCAGGAAACTGGCGAAGCGGGAAAGAAGGCTGCCACTGACAAAGCCAAGTCCGACGCCTTAGAGAAGAAATATGCAGCGCAGCTCAAAGACCTGCAGGAAAAAATGTCCAAGGAAATCATGCGCATTGCCACCAATCCGGAAACCGTGGAAGTGATGGAAGCGCTCAAAGGAATGCAGAAGCCTTAATTACCCCCCCTGAATTTCAGCGCCCCGAAGAATCTCCATTAATTCCTCGGGGCGCTTTTCTTTCGCATTAAACCCGCCGGCGACCGTCAGACTCGCGCCCGTCACAAAGCCCGCTTCCGGGCCCGCCAAATACGCGACCATCGCCGCGATTTCGTCCACATGCCCATACCGCCGCAGCCGCCGGTGACAAAGGCTATTTTGCCCTGTAAGATCTGCGCAATTTGTGTTTCGCTTCTTTTAAATTTACGAATAAATTTTTTCGTAAATTCCCCATAAGACAAAATTGCTTCCTTGTTCGCCCTCCTGTGGCCCGCAATATTTCACCCTATGAAAAGCGGTGTCCGATTTCCGGTGGGCGCGAAATATAACTTCTTAAACGTATTGATTATGCGTGGAAATTTCATAGCATTTTCCCGGTCACTTGGAGGTACGCACTTGAACGCGCTCCCATCCGGCAAATCCGCCGTAACCCAGGTATTCTGGGGCGAAATCGCGCCCTGCGAGCACATGATTCAAATTTATGCTGAAGAAGCCGCCTTTCTCGATTCGCTCGAAGGGTTCATCTGCGGCGGTCTGCGCCTGAACGAAAGCGTGATTATCATCGCCACCGCCGCGCATTTGAACCTGCTGGAATCCCGCCTGCTTGCGCTCGGCTTCGATCTGCGCGCCGCGCGTGAACGAGACCAGTACATCACCCTCGAGGCCCAGCCACTGCTGGAAAAGTTCATGGTGGCCGGCTGGCCGAACGACAACCTCTTCAAACAGTCGATCAAGGACTTGCTCGCGCGCGCGCGTAAAGGCGGACGCCGCGTGCGGGCCTTCGGCGAGATGGTCGCCCTGCTCTGGAGCCAGGGGTTCAATGGCGCCACGGTTCGCCTGGAACATCTCTGGCATGACCTCTGTAAAACCGAGACGTTCTGCCTCTTCTGCGCCTATCCCCGGATCGGCTTCACGCAGAATTCCGATGCGTCGATCAAAGAAATCTGCGCGGCGCATTCCAAGGTGATTTAAAGGCCCATGAAAGCCCTGCGCTTCGGAAGCCCCCCGACCACACGCGCCGCGCTCGTTCAGGATGCCACCGAGCCGCAGGCCGGTCCCGGTGAAATCCTGGTCCAGGTGCACGCCGCGGGCATCACGCCGACCGAAGCCCTGTGGTATCCGAGCACGCACACCAAAGCCGGCGCGCCCCGCCTCAATGCAATTCCCGGGCACGAATTCTCCGGCGTCGTCGCCGCCCTCGGGGCGGGCGCGGCCGGATTTTCGGTAGGACAGGAAGTCTTCGGCATGAACGACTGGTTCGCCGAAGGCGCGTCCGCGGAATTCTGCGTCACCAAACCCGAATGGATCGCGCCCAAGCCCGCGCGGCTGACCCACATCGAAGCGGCTTCCGTGCCCATTGGCGCGCTGACCGCCTGGCAGGGCTTGTACGACATCGCCAAGCTCAAGTCCGGCGACCGCGCCCTGATTCACGGCGGCTCCGGTTCGGTCGGTGTCTTCGCGATCCAGTTGGCCCGCCGCGCCGGCGCCTGCGTCCTGACCACGGCCTCCGCACGCAACAAAGTCTTCCTCGCACAGCTCGGCGCGGAATTCTTTATCGACTACAAAGCCGAACGCTTCGAAGACCTCGCCAAAGACATCGATGTGGTCTTCGATGGCGTCGGTGGCGAAATCTTGAAGCGCTCCTGGAGTGTGCTCAACACCGGCGGCCGACTCGTCACGATTGCCGCCGACCACAACGGCGCCGCCGACGCACGCGCCAAGCAGGCATTTTTCATCGTCGAACCGAAGCAGGCGCAGTTAATGGAGCTCGCCAAGATGTTGGATAGCGGGGCCCTCAAGCCCGTCGTCGACGCCGAAATCCCCTTCGACCACGCCCCCGAAGCCTACGCTGGAGCCTTTAAGGCCAACCTTGGACGCGGCAAAATGGTCCTGCGGGTTGACCGCAGATAAATGGCTGTTGGGGTTGATCTGCTGGAAATGGTCGAGTGGGAATTTCAAAAATTCGAAGCGCTCGGCCGATCCAGACCCCGCCCACAGTCCACGGATTTCCACTGTAGGAATTGATGTCACAGCCTGCACAGGGGGACAAGAGCGCGTGGCCGCGATCTGACGTTGCCGACCAGCTTGAGTTCCATGGTGCCACCGCTCTCGCCGTTGAGACCGGTACTGAACGGCTCCGGCCGATTGCATTGTTAGGCGATAAAGCTTCGACTTCCGCTTGCGCCGGAAGTGCGTGCCACTGGGGGCTTGTCCCCCATGCGCCCCGTAACCTCCTCATTGCTGTTAACGTGGTTGTGGCCGTGCCGTCCGTCCCGAAGGGACGGGAAGCCAATAGCCGGGCGATGAGAAACGCGCGGCGTAAGCCGCTGCGTTTCGCAATCCCCGGAACAAGGCCGTTCAGAAAATAAAAATCCTCACGCCGTGGCCGTCGGGCAAGTGCGGCAAAGCCGCGCAAGCCGTTGCCGTGTCGTGCGCCGTTTTTGCGTTCGATGTATTTGTGTTTGCCGTTTTGTGTTTGTCGTTTCTTGGATCTTGGTGCTTTGAGTTTTCAGTTTCCCGTTCGCCCACAACCCCTTCACCCGCGCGCATAATGGGGCTTCTTGTCGCTGCGCAACCCGGGCCTCACTTCGTTCCGGCCCGGGCCACCCACGCACCACATTTGCATCCCTGGGCCAATGCCCAGACGAAAGCCCTCAAAATTCTCACCAGAATTCCTTGACAAACCCCGTCATGTAGTGGTACATTATGTACCGATTGATTGGATGCCAGAGTGTGCATCCATGGAATCGTTACGGGAGACAACAGGCCGCGAGCCAAAAGAGTTCGCGGACGTTTGCATGCTAAAGACGCGCTTATTCTTCGTCGTTCAAACCTTCATCGACACCCCCGCCAAACCCAAATCAACGCACCACGTGCAGGAATTTTACAATTTATCTAATAGGGGAAATGACCTTAAATTCAGGTCAATCGATTACAAAATGAGGTCAAGCGCCTCCACTTCCCCTTGGCCGTTGGGGTATGCGCGCACACCATACGCACATTTCAATAGGTTTTGTACCAACCCTCGCACGATAGCCGGCCTAAAGCGACGATTCGTACGCCTGGTACACACTTTTGCAGAAAAAGTCGTCCACTCCGATAACGACGCTGCCGGCGTAGGCCTGGCGGCACGCGCTGATACCCCGGCAGTCCACGCCTCACCGAGGACTCGCAGGATTGGTCCGCCCGCATTGACAAGTTGCACTCGCGGGTTAAGAAATTCGCGAGCGTGTAGGGCGCTTCCCGTCCGCGGAAAGAGACCGAGTCTCGCCTACGCAGTGCCGGACAATCCATTTCCTTCTTTCGGCCCGAACCAGCGGACAACCGGGCGCCCACGAAAGGAGGCGTACATGCCCGCCCGCACGTTGCCGCCCCGCCCCAACCTTGAGCAGCTCAAACGCCAGGCCCAGGAACTGCGCCGCGATTTCAAGAACGGCGATGTCTCCGCCGCCGCACGCTTGCGCGCCAACTTGCCGCAATTCAAGCACACGCCAGACGAAGCGGTCTTCGAGCGCAAGCTCAACCTGGCCGACGCGCAGCGCACCATCGCCAACGAATACGGCTTCGCCGACTGGGCCCGCCTCAAGCATCACGTTGAATTCGCCAAGCGCGTGGCGCGCTTCACGCCGCATCCGCGTTTTGAAGCAGCCGTCGCGGCCATGGATGCGGGGGATCTGGAAGCCTTGAAACGCTTGCTGGCCGAAAACCCCGAGCTGATCAAAGCGCGCGGCTACCTGGACCCGCCCTATGGATATTTTTCGGCGGCGACACTCTTGCACCACGTCGCGGGCAATCCGAGGCGCGAACGCTATCCCAAAAACATCGTCGCGGTTGCGAAACTCCTGCTTGAAGCCGGCGCGGAAGCCGACGCCGAAACGATTGGCCGCAACAGCGGCACCACGATGGGCCTTGTCGTCACCAGCAAGCAGGCCAGCGATCATGGCGTCTCCGGCGAGTTGATGGAACTGCTGCTGAAGCACGGCGCAAAGCTGGACCTGCAAAGCCCCGATTGCCTCAACGGGCCGCTCGCCAATTATGGGTACTGCGCCGCGGAGAAAATGATCGAACTCGGCGCGAAGGCGGACCTGATCGCAGCGGCCGCGCTGGGCCGCATGGAATTGCTGCGCGACTGCTTCGACGATGCCGGCCATTTGCGGAGCAAGGTCGTGCGCAACCAGAATGCGCTTTCTTCTCGCGACGCGATCGGGCTGGCCTTCCTCTATGCGTATGTGGGACGCCGGAAGGAAGTCATGGATTTCCTGCTCGAAAAAGACGGCAATTGGGACATGACCGGCGTGAACAACGGGACCGCGCTGCACCGCGCCGCGAACGAAGGCAACCTGCCCATGGTCCAGCGCCTGGTCGCGAAAGGCGCGGATGTCTCGAACCGTGACAATCCGTTCAACGCGACGCCCTATTCGTGGGCCGACCACGACAAGCGCACCGAAGTTATGGATTGGCTGCGCGCCAACACGCGCATCGATTTGCACGACAGCGTTGCATTCAACTTGGCCGAACACGCCGCCGCGCGAATTCAGGAAGACCCCGCATCTGTGAACGCGCGGCTCGATCAATGGAATCTGCCGAACTGCACGCCGCTGCATTTGGCCGCGCTGATGAAACGCGACGCGCTCGCGAAACTCTTACTCGAGCATGGCGCAAAGGTGAATGAACTCGCCGGTGACGGCCGCACCGCGCTCGATATCGCGGAAGCGGCCGAAGCACCCGCCGCCGTCATCGCACTATTAAAGGACCGCGGTGGACAGAAGGCTCGTGATCTTCGCAAGCCTCCACGCAAACCCAAACCATAGAGGAAAACGGTGGCCATCCGCCGGAACGCGGATGGCCACCAGCCGCATCTTTGCCTTAAGCCTTCACCAGGTACTCGTCCAACTTGTCGAACGAACCGGTCCAGCCCATCGTCATGCCATCGCGCGCCTTGACGAAGGTCGCCAGTTCTTCCGTCGAGACTTTGCCGTGCGGTTCCCACTTGACCGTCACGCGTGTGTGGTCCGGGCCTTCCTCGGTCAACGTGATGATGGTGAGCATCGTCTCCGGCCAGGTCGGCGCCATTGGGTGACGCGAGATATTGCCTTTTTCGTCGCAGAACTGCTGCGTGTAGACGAGGCGGTTGGGCCTGGTGATCTCGAGATAATGCGCGCGCCCATACATCTTCATCTGCCCGTTGCCCATGCTGTAAAACGACGAGCCCCCGGCTTTGATCTCGACCTTGAGGAACTCCATTGTGAAGCCCGTGGGCGGCGTCCATTGGGCAACGTGTTTGGGGTCGGTCCACATTTCGAACATCTGTTCCAACGACACGTTAAAGGAGCGGTTAATGACAAAGTACTCCTTGCCCTCGCCCTCCTTGCCCAGGTACTCGGCCAGCCGGTCCCAGCAGGAATCGCCGCTCGCCTTCTTGATGAACTTGCGCGTATTTTCCGCGGCCTCCGCCGTGGGCAGCGCCATGGTCATATCCATTTTCGTCTTGCCGTTGCTCTCGGAGAAGTGCACCGTGACGCGGAACATGGGCGGCTGGTCGTCGTTGCCGCCATGGTCATAAACCAATTTCTTGTGCTTCTCGACTTCCAGGTACACGGTCTTGTTCGGGTAGTTCGTGCCGTCCGGGCCATGCATCGTATAGGCCCACGTCCCGCCCACGCGAAAATCCTTGCTGTGCGTAGTAAGCGTGAATCCGCGTGGGCCCCACCATTGCGCGGTCTGCTTGGGATCGACCCACGCATCCCAGACGACCTTCACGGGTGCGTCGTACTCGCGGATAAGGCGGATTTCGTTGGACTTACTGGCCTTGGCCATGGCGCTTCCCTTTCCCCTTGGTTTTTGCGGTGACGGTTTTCAGGTATTCCCCGAGACGGTCGAAACTCTCTTCCCAAAACACGCGGTACTGCTCCATCCAATCGACAACATCCTTGAACGCATCGCCATTGAGTTTGCAGGGACGCCACTGGGCTTCCCGGGACTTGGTGATGAGGCCCGCGCGCTCCAGTACCTTGAGGTGCTTCGTGACCGCCGGCAGGCTCATGTCCTTTAAAAACGGCTTGGCCAGATCGGAGACATTGGCTTCGCCATCCTTGAGCCGGATCAGCATGGCGCGCCGGGTCGGGTCAGCGAGCGCGGCGAAGGTCTGGCTGAGGTTGTCGAGCATCGTAATTGCCCTTCAGGTTAATTAACCTATTTGTTAATTACAACGCGACTGCAATTCCGTCAACGGGTATTTCAGAAAATTTTATGGGATACGCGAATTTGAATGGGCGGACTCGCGCGAATCAGCAACGCGCACCCGCCCCACCCTTCAACGCCCGGTCATCTGCTCCAATTTTTCAGGATACCGTGCGCCTTGCACCGTGATCTTCGATGCCGCGGTTTCAATCTCGCGAAGATCATCCGACGTCAAATTAACCTCAAGCGCCCCATTGTTCTCGTCCAGGCGCGCCAGCTTTGTTGTGCCTGGAATCGGCACGATCCAAGGCTTCTGGGCCAGCAGCCACGCGAGCGCAACCTGAGCCGGCGTCGCCTGCTTACGAGTTCCGATAACACCCAGCAAGTCAACCAACGCTTGGTTCGCCTTCATCGCCTCGGGCGTAAAGCGCGGCAGCGTGCTGCGAAAATCGGTGCTTTCGAGCTTCGTGCTTGCGTTCATCGCGCCGGTAAGGAAGCCTTTGCCCAACGGGCTGAAAGGCACGAAGCCGATGCCGAGTTCCTCCAGCGTCGTAAGCACTTCCTTTTCGGGTGTTCTTGTCCACAGCGAGTATTCGCTTTGCAGCGCCGTGACCGGCTGGACTGCATGCGCGCGCCGAATCGTCTGCACACCGGCCTCCGAAAGTCCGAAGTGCTTGACCTTGCCCGCCCGGATCAGGTCCTTCACCGCGCCCGCCACGTCTTCAATCGGCACGTTCAGATCAACGCGGTGCTGGTAGAGCAAGTCGATGACTTCGACTTTGAGCCGCTTGAGCGAACCTTCGACGGCCTGCTTGATGTGCTCCGGACGGCTGTTCAGACCCGCCGCACCCGGGCGATGATCGCTACCGCTCAGGTCGAAACCGAACTTTGTGGCAATCACGAGCTGCTTGCGAAACGGCGCGAGCGCGGCGCCGACCAGTTCTTCATTCGTGAACGGGCCATACACTTCCGCGGTATCAAAGAAGGTCACGCCGCGGTCCACGGCGGCACGCAGCAAGGCGGTCATCTCCTGCGTATCCTTCGGCGGACCGTAGGAAAAGCTCATGCCCATGCAGCCGAGGCCCAGGGCCGAGACTTCCAGATTGCTCTTACCCAGTTTGCGCTTTTGCATATGAGGCTCCAATGCTCAATGGAATGCTGACACGGTAGATCTAACTCATTCTACCGGCGGTACTGCTCGTCGCTGACGTGCTCCAACCAATCGACTGCTTTGCCGTTGAGCTTTTCCTGAATCGCGATGTGCGACATCCCTGTGGTTGCCGTGGCGCCGTGCCAGTGCTTCTCGCCGGGCGGAAACCAGAGCACATCGCCGGGATGAAGTTCTTCGACAGGACCGCCCAACCGTTGCGCCCAGCCGCAACCCGAAGTCACGATCAACGTCTGGCCCAAAGGGTGCGTGTGCCAGGCGGTTCGCGCACCGGGTTCGAAGGTCACGCTGGCGCCCGCCACTCGAGCCGGCTCGGGTGCATCAAACAGCGGATCGATCCGCACCGCGCCGGTAAACCAATCCGCGGGGCCTTTGCCTGAAGGCCGGGAGCCGCAACGCTTAATTTCCATACATTGTCCTCTTTTCTATGAGCGCACCTGCGACCGGGGATGTCGAATGTCTACGGGAAATGACTATTTGCGGCCGAAACCACCACGGGTTCATGCAGTTTAGCGTAAGCCGTTTGACCTGCTTGAAAATGGTCCGGTTTTGAAAATGGATCGGGGCGAGAGGATTTGAACCTCCGACCTCTGCGTCCCGAACGCAGCGCTCTAAGCCAAGCTGAGCTACGCCCCGATGTTGGGACTTGAACGGGCTACTGGGCTGGTACTCCACGCACCGGCATTGAAACCGGGAAAAGCCGTATACTCCCCACCCGCAGGCGGCGCAAGCTCAAACGCATCCCCCAAAAACGTCGAATTCGCTCGAGAATATTCCACCCGACTAGCACGCAAAACTAGGGTTGGGGCGGATCTTTTCTATCCGCAGCGCGTGAATCGTCCCTGGAACGCCGCCGCTGCCGGCTGAACGGGGTCTCCTCGCTTGCACCCGCGCCAGAACGGGCCAGGATCAGAAACGCCAGCACCACGACTCCGATAGTTAAGGGGATCATCGACCGTTCTCCCGCATACGCCTCTTAGCATAACACGTGCGTGGCGGAAGCACGCCGGCAGCGCGCATTTTCTCGTGCTCATTTTCAGGTTTGCGCTATTCTGTCCCACCTCCCCAGCGTGGGGTCGCGCAGGGCAGACTTTGGTTCGACGGGCAAAAAAGGCGCCTACGCATGTACCGAATGCTTTTAGTTGGCGGCGGGCTTTTGCTGTTCGTACTGGTGGTTGCGCTCGCGGCCGCTTCCATGACCAAGCAACAGGTCGTGCACTACACATCCGAATCCGGCTTCTACACCGTCGATCCGCCCGTGGGCCTGGGGTACTACGAGAGCGAACAACACACGACGTACAAAATTCCAGGCGGCGTTGAACTCAAAACCACCACCTGGGACCTCGACGACAATACGTCCTACAGCATCTCCTATTTCGATTTTCCTGCCGATGCCCTAACCAATCTGAATCTGAAGGCCGTCTACGACGACCTGGCCAACCTCAACGAACCCAACAACAAGATCGTGAAGAACGACAATCTTAAGATGGCCGACCTGCCCGCGCGCGACGTGCTGATCGAACACAAGTCCACTCCGCCGACGTATTCGCGCATGCTCTTGATCTTCGACAAACCCCGCGCCTACCGGATCCTGGTTTCCACGACCAAGTCGGACGAGTGCAACAATCCGAAAATCGACGCGCTGTTCGGGAGCTTCAAGCTGCTGCCGCGTCCTGCACCCAAACCGACGCCTTCCAAGTCGCCGCAGTAAGCCACCAGCGCTGCATTGTGCGATCCGGGCTCACTTGCCAGTTTATGGGGTCCGGGTTATCCACTAGGCCATGCTAGCCAAGCGCATCATCCCCTGCCTCGACGTGAAGAATGGCCGCGTGGTCAAGGGGGTCAATTTCGAAGGCCTCCGCGACGCTGGCGACCCCGTCGAGGTCGCCGCGCGTTACAACGAGCAAGGCGCCGACGAAATCTGTTTCCTGGACATCACCGCCAGCCATGAAGGCCGCGGCACATTCCTGGACGTCGTCGAACGCACCGCGGCCCAGTGTTTTTGCCCTCTGACGGTAGGCGGCGGGATCACTTCGGTGGAGGATGTGCGGCGCCTCCTGCGCGCCGGTGCGGACAAGGTTTCGATCAACTCCGCCGCAGTCAAGAATCCCAATCTGATTTCCGAAGCCGCCAAAGCGTTCGGTTCCCAATGCATCGTCCTGGCCGTCGACGCCAAGCGTTGGAAGCTTAATCCTTTCAAATCCCAGTCGCGCGACTCCGAGGACGGCCAGCCTGCGCTCGCCAAGGCGCTCGGCGTCGGGATCACCGAAATGCTGCGCTGGATCGGCGACATGGAAAAACGGCTCTCTGCGCTGCCGCCTTTGCCAGGTGCCGCGCCCGCACCAGAACGTGCGATACCCGGCCGGCCCGGTTCCGGCGTACGCGGTCCGCGCTGGCACGTCTTCATTCATGGCGGGCGCATCGATACGGGCCTGGATGCCGTGCGTTGGGCGCGTCTGGGCGTGAGTCTCGGGGCCGGCGAGATCCTGCTGACCAGCATGGACGCCGATGGCACGCAGGGCGGCTACGACCTGGAACTCACCCGTGCGGTCGCTGAAGCGGTCTCCGTCCCGGTGATTGCTTCCGGCGGCGTGGGCACGCTCGAGCACCTGGCTGCGGGCCTCAAAGAAGGCAAAGCCGACGCGGTCCTCGCCGCGAGCATCTTCCATTATGGAACTTTTACGCTGGCCCAGGCGCGGGATTTCCTGCGCGCGCAGGGTCTCGAAGTGCGCCACGTTTAGCCCGGCCTTCCGGCAAGGCCGCGATTGGGGAGACCAACCGTGCGCCGGACACCCAAGGAAGACCAAGAACACAAGTAAGTGTGCATTGCGCGCGGGCTGCATTGCACCGGCAGGCTCACGGCGTTAGATTCTTCGCGACAAGACACCCGTTGTCGGCACCGCCGGCAGGAGGCAACACCAGCATGAGCGCGCCCCAACCCGCAGCCCCTGAAGGCACCGGTCCAGTCAAAGAAATCGACAAGCTCTTCACCGCCGCGGCAAAAAACGGCGCGAGCGACCTGCACCTCAAGGTCGGCTCCCCGCCCCTCTTCCGCATTCACGGCAAAGTGATCCGCGTCAAAGCCAACCCACTGACCAACGACCAGATCAAGCAGTTGATCAGTGAAATGATGTCGCCCAACCATGAGAAGGAATTGGCCGAGCGCGGCGCGGCGGACTTCGCCTACGGCGTGCGCGGAATCGGGCGCTTCCGCGTGAACATCTTCCGCCAGCGCGGCGCCATCTCGATGGCCGCGCGCCGTGTGCAGACCGACATTCCGCCGCCGGACAAGCTCAACCTGCCTGAAGCCGTGAAACATATCTCGGCCATGGAAGAAGGTCTGGTGCTGGTTGCGGGCATCACGGGCTCGGGCAAATCAACGACCCTGGCGTCGCTGATCCAGATCATCAACATGACCAAGCCTCTGCACATCGTCACGCTCGAGGACCCGATCGAATACCTGTACCGCGACGACAAGGCTTTCGTGAATCAGCGTGAAATCGGAATCGACGTCCCCAGCTTCCCCGACGGCCTGCGCTATATCCTGCGCCAGGACCCGGACGTGATCCTGGTCGGCGAAATGCGCGACGCCGATACCTTCGAAACCGCGCTGATGGCCGCCGAAACGGGCCACCTGGTCTTCGGCACGATCCACGCTTCCAGCGCGGCGCAGACCATCGGCCGTATCCTGGACTATTTCCCCGCGATCCGGCACGGCCAGATCCGCCAGATGCTTTTCTTCAATTTGAAGGCCGTGATGGTGCAGCGCCTCGTGCGCGGCGTGCGGCAGGACGCGCCGATCGTCCCAGCCGTCGAGATCATGTTCGTCAACCCGATGATCCGAAAACTGATCGAAGACGGCGACGACGCCAAGATCTCCGACGTGATCCGCAGTTCGCGCCAGGAAGGCATGCAGGACATCAACCAGTCGCTGGTCGACCTGGTCAATCAGGGCCTGATCACGGAGCAGACCGCGCTGGAAAACTCACCGAACCCCGAACAGCTTGCGATGAACCTGAAGGGCATCTCGCTGGGCGGCGACCAGGGCACGATCCTGCATTAAACTCGGCTCAGCCCAATAACGAAACCGCCCCGCTAATGCGGGGCGGTTTTTTTGTACGGTAAATCGATCCGAACAATTGCGTTAGTGTGCGCTGGAGCGCTGTTCCTGCGAAGCCGGCTTGAACGCGGCTCGCGGCTGCGGTGTGGCGACGCGGACCGTGGTGCTCGGCAGAACTTCGTAGCTCGGTCGGCCCTGCGGATCGAGGACAATGGTCCGAACCTCGGCGCCTGCGACATCTTCCTGCTGAATTTCAATTGAGGGCCTAGCCGGAGCAGTGCGCGGGGCGGCCTGCGTGGTCTGAACCGGCTGGGCGGTCTTGGTGGCGAATTCGCGGTCCAGGATCTCTTGCGCGCGGCGCTGATCCGCATTGGCCACATTGGACGACGCAACTGGCTTAGACGTGGCCAACCTGGCCGGACTCTCTAGTGCTGGGCCCCGTCGATGCTGCTCCAGGAATCCGCGCACGCCGGAGAGCGGAATGAAGAGCCCCAGGTTGTAGTCCAGGTCGCTGCCCTTGGGCACGCCCGCGACGGCCACGCCAATCACTTTGCCCGTCTTGGCGCAGAAAACCGGGCCGCCCGAATCGCCATGGTCAAACTTGATCTGGGCAAGCGAAAGAGCCGAACCGTCGTGGAAGAAATGTTCCAGCGAACCCTTATAAATGTCCACCGGCACCCCGCGTGGCGAGCCGCACAGCACGAGCGGCGCACCCGGCGTAATGTCGCGGTCGGCGATCTGCGCCAGGCTGGGCAGGTCGAGGGCGGTTTCAAGCAGGCAGATGTCAAGGTTCTCGTCGATGGCCACAACCTTGACCTTCACCCAGCGTTCGCCGGTTTCTTCGCGAAGCTCAATCTTAAGCGTGGTGAAGTAAGGGGAGCCCTTCTGATCGCGGACGTTGTGGGCCGCGGTGAGCATGTAGCGGGATTCGGCATAGCCGTACTCGCTCAGGTCCACCCCGAAGGCCGTGCCGTGGCCCGTGACCATGCCGCCACTGGACTGCCGGTCGTATTGGATGCGCGAAGCCGTGGCATACATTGGAAGCGTATCTGCCAGGCCGGACTCAAAAGAAGCAGCAGCGTTAATCGCGCCGGTGCTAAAAACAAAAAGTGCAACAAGGACTCCGGCCCGCGCGGGCCACGGCTGATTCGTCATATGAATCCTCCCAAGCGATCCAATCTGGATCAAGGTATCGGTCAAACAGACGCCTGAGATGCAATTAATCACAGGCTATTTTCAGGTAAATTTCCGGCTTAGCAACCCGGAAAAACTTTCCCTATTTTTGAACCAATTTTCCCTCAAGAATTCAAAAGCAACCCGCATGCAAACGGGTGAGATTTTTTTGCGAGTCTCACAACGCACTTGTGCAGGCCGGCCCGATTCCTTTGCGTCTTGCAGCTTTTCGGGTCCGCCTGCCTTGATGCACGCGCGACACCCCCTATACTTCACTGTCTTGAAATCCTCTTATTAAAGCCCGGACCAGGGAGCGCGCTACACTCATGGACGACAAGGAACTCGAAAACACATACGTCGCCAAGCTGGTCCTCAAAAACAACATCTGCGACGACGAAAAACTTAATTTCGCCAAAGCCGTGATGACGCGCAATCCCGGTAAGAGCCTGCTGGAAGCCCTGCGGGAACTGAACTTCCTCACGCCCGACCAGTTCAAGCAAGTCATTACGATGTTCCTTCAGTTTAAGGCGAAGCAGGCCGGCGCCGCGCCGGGTGGTGCTCCGGTCGCAGGGCCGCGTCCGCCCGCACCACCGCCCAAGGCCCCTCCTCCGCCGCCAATTGTGTTGTCCGATGCGCCGGCCAGTGGTGGCGGCTTGGATCTCGCAGGCGGCAATCCTGTGCTGCCCGCCGGTGCCGGTTCGAATCCCAATCCGAGAATCGCGGCCAAGTCCGCCGGCCCGAAGATCTCGCTATCGATGAACAATCTTGCCCCCGAGCCCGCTGAAGCCCCCGCGATTGCACCCGTAGGCCAGATCGCTCCGGCCCGCCCCCTGCCCCAGCCGCAACGTCCGGGCGGGCTGCCCGCGCTGGCCGGCGTCACGCCAGCCGTGCCGAAAATGGCGCCCACCGGGCCCAGCGACCCGGCCATGGCCGCGCGCATGTACGAACTCCTCGCCCAGACCCGCCAAATGGGTGCGTCCGACTTGCATATCGTGGTCAATTCTCCGCCCATCGTGCGGCGCAACGGGCGCCTCGGCCCGATTCAGGGTGCTGCGCCGCTACCGGCCGAAGAATGCGAGAAGCTGCTGCTGGCTGTGCTCACGGCCGACCAGCGCAAGAATATGCCCAAGGAAAAAGCTGCGGACTTCTGTCTCAACGTGCCCAACCAGGGCCGCTACCGCAGCACCATCGTCAAACAGCGCATCGGGTTCGACGGCGCCTTCCGCGTGATCGATTCGATCGTCCCGACCTTCGAACAACTGGGCCTGCCCGAACAACTCAAGCGCCTGACCGAGAACCACCAGGGCCTCGTCCTGATCACCGGGCCCATGGGCTGCGGCAAGTCTTCGACGCTGGCCGCGCTGATTCAGCTCGTCAACACGACCCGCGACGAACACATCATCACGCTCGAAGACCCGGTCGAGTACCTCTTCGTGCCCGAAATGGCCCAGATCAACCAGCGCGAAATCGGCGCGCACACCAAGAGCTTCGCCGCGGCCCTGCGCGCGGCACTGCGCGAAGACCCGGACGTGATCATGATCGGCGAAATGCGCGACCAGGAATCCGTCTCGCTGGCCATCACCGCCGCCGAAACGGGCCACTTGGTCTTCGGCACACTGCACACGACTTCCGCCGCCCGCACCATCGACCGCGTGATCGACGTCTTCCCCGCCGAAGAACAGGGCCAGATCCGCAGTATGATCTCCGAATCGATCAAGGGCATCGTCTGTCAGCAATTGATCCCGCGCAAAGACGGCAAGGGCCGCGCGCTGGCCCTGGAGATCATGTTCAACACGCCCGCCGTCGCGAACATGATCCGCGAACGCAAGATGTTCCAAATGACCAGCGTGCTCCAGACCGGCAAAAAGCTGGGCATGATGCTGATGGACAACTCGGTCATGGAACTGGTCAAGGCCGGCGTGATCGACGGGCTGGAAGGCTTCTTTGCCGCGGAAGACAAGACCCAGTTCGCGATGTACGCGCCGAAGCTCTAAAGCGCGCCGCGAATATTCGATACGCACCGGTTCCGGTTTTTCGAGGAGTGCATTGAATGGCCAAGATCGACAAACTCTTTCAGAGCCTGCTCTCCTCGAGCGGCTCAGACCTGCACATGGCCGAAGGCCAGCCGCCCAAGTTCCGCATCCACGGGCGCATGGTCAAGGTCCAGCATCCCGTGCTGACCGCCGACTCCATGCGCGAATACCTGGGCGAGATCTGCGCGCCTGAGCGCTGGAAACATTTCCATGAAACCAACGACCTCGACTTCGCCTATGCCATGGGCGACGTCGCGCGCTTCCGCTGCAATTTCTTCCGCCAGGCCAACGGTTACGGCGCCGTCTTCCGACTCATCCCGGCCAAGATCAAGACGCTCGAAGACCTGAACCTCCCGCCGGTCCTCAAGACCTTCGGCAACCTGCGCTCGGGTCTGGTCCTCGTCACCGGCCCGACGGGCTCGGGCAAGTCGACCACGCTGGCCGCGATCATCGATTACATCAACGTGCGCGACGCGCGGCACATCCTGACGATTGAAGAACCGATCGAATTCGTGCACCAGAATAAGAGGAGCGTGATCTGCCAGCGCGAAGTGGGCCTGGATACGAATTCCTTCGCCGAAGGTTTGCGCACGGGCGTGCGCCAGGACGTGGACGTGATCCTGGTCGGCGAAATGCGCGACTTGGAAACCATCGCGCTGGCCATTACCGCCGCGGCCATGGGCTCGCTCGTCTTTGGCACGCTGCACACGAACTCCGCGGTCAAGACCATCGACCGCATTATCGACGTCTTCCCGGCCGGGCAGCAGTCGCAGATCAGAACGATGCTCGCGGAATCCCTGAAGGGCATCTGCGCGCAGCTCCTCTTGAAGACCTCCGACGGCAAGGGCCGCGTGGCCTGCAACGAAATTCTGCTGGGGACCTCGGGCCTCGCCGCGACAATCCGCGAAGGCAACATCGGCAACATCCGCAACGTGATCCAGGGCGGCGGCAACATGGGCATGCAGCTCATGGACGACGCGATCAACCGGCTGCTCGTCGCCGGCCGCATCACGGGCCACGAGGCCTACATGAAGGCCATCGAGAAATCACGCTTCGCCGCGCACGCCACCGCGGGGTAAGGCGTCAAGAGCGCCTCACACCGCCGTCCACGCTGAGAAGCTCGCCGCCTGGCCGGCCAGCTTTCCGTCGGCGTCGAGCACGTTCCAGACCCACGCCTGCGCGATCTTAAAGCGCTTGCCCGTCGCGCTAATGCGCACACCTGCGTAGTCATCCACGTAGCCTTGCGCGCGCACGCGGGCCATAAAGCGTTGCCGCTCTTCGCGCAAGAGCGGCTCAGCGGTCAGCCGGGAAGGCATTTTCGTGAACGCCGCCCAGTCCATTTCCCAAAGCGTAAGGGCAGCGCGGTTGCCGTAGTTCAAAACTGGATCGCTTTCGATCCCGTGACTCAGGACAACGAGCGGCTCTTCCCACAACGAGCGCGCTTGCGGAAATTCCGCGCCGGTTCGCGTGATTAATTCCCGTCCGGTCCAGTGGCGAAAGCTGTCAAGGAGCCGCTGCGCGTGTGCGAGGAGTGCGGGTGTGTTCCAGGGTTCGAGAGAAGCGTTCATTTGTTCAAGTCGGGTTCGTCGACGTGAAATTTATGCAGGATTCGGTGCAGGAGCGGCGAAAGCGTAACGCCCATGGCCATGATGAAGACCAAGCCGCTGAACAGCGCATAAGCCGAAGCAAAAAGCTTGGCCCCATCGGTCTCAGCCTTATCGACGGGCCCCATGCCCCCCAGGATCATCGAGGCATTCAGTAGCGCATCCACCCACGCCAAGCCGAAGAAGTGGTGGTAGCCCAGCACGCCGATGCCCAACCCCACGGTCAGAATGCCGCAGGAGATCCCGAAACAAATCAGCATGCGCTTCACGAACGTATCGAAATGCGCGACCTTTTCCGATTTGCCTTCAAACATGCTTCGCAACCCCTGAGAATGAATTGAATATAGCAGCCCTTGCAAACTGGTTCGTTTTGAAAATCTGGAAATGAAACAAAACATATTGCCACGTTGACAAGGTCTCGCTCTTATGGACACTCTTTCCATTCCCGATGGTTACGAAGGTGTAACCCCGTGTACGTACAAGTATTATAATCGTATTTCCGCGAACGGTTCTTTTATTTGAGGGCCTGTAACCGTGGTCCAATCCGAGCAATCCCCACTTGGCGACTGGAATGAAGACCTCTTCAGACATGCGGTGGAATCTTCGCCCAGCGGCCTCGTGATCGTGGACCAAAATGGGAATATCGTACTGATCAACAAGCAGGTTGAACGCATCTTCGGCTACAATCAGAACGAACTGGTTGGCCAGCCCATCGAAACGCTTGTCCCAGATCAATTTCGCCGGCTGCATCCTGAATTACGCAATGCCTACATTAAAGCGCCTTCCACGCGCCCGATGGGCGTGGGCCGCGACCTCTACGGCCTGCACAAAAACAAGAGCGAGATTCCTGTCGAGATCGGTTTGAATCCGATCACCATTCAGGGCAAGCAGTATGTGCTTGCCTCCATTGTCAACATTTCCGAACGCAAGCAGGCCGACAGCCGGTTCCGGCTGGCACTGGAAGCGTCCCCCAACGGAATCGTGATGATCGACAAGACCGGCCACATCGTGCTGGTCAACAGCCAGATCGAACGGACCTTTGGCTACGCGCGCGAAGAACTGATCGGCAAGCCCATTGAGATCCTCGTGCCGGAACGTTATCGCCCGCAGCATCCCAGCTTGCGCAACGAATTTTTAAAGCAGCCGACCGTCCGCGCGATGGGGTCCGGCCGCGAACTCTACGGCCTGCGCAAAGACAACAGCGAAGTGCCGGTCGAAATCGGCCTGAACCCGTTGGAGTCCGAAGGCCAACTCTACGTGCTGGCGTCGGTGGTGGACATCTCCGAGCGCAAACGCGCCGAGACCGAACAGCACAAAATGCAGGAGCAGATGCAGCACACGCAGCGCCTGGAAAGCCTGGGTGTGCTCGCCGGCGGCATCGCGCACGACTTCAACAACATTCTCGTCGCGATCCTGGGGCACGCGGACTTGGGGCTGCTCGACCTTCCAAAAGAATCGCCGGTGCGCCAACGGCTGGACAACATCAAAGCCGCCAGTGTGCGCGCGTCCGGATTGACCAAACAGATGCTGGCCTATGCCGGCAAAGGTAAATTCACCATCGGCATGGTCTCGCTGAACACACTGATTCAGGAGATGTCGGTGCTCCTGGAAGTCTCCATTCCCAAGAAGACGGTGATGCGCCTCGACCTGTCGGACCCGTTGCCGTCCATCGAAGGCGACGCGGCGCAATTGCAGCAGGTGATCATGAACCTGATTACCAACGCCTCCGAAGCGATCGGCAACAAAAGCGGCATGATTGCCGTCAACACCGGCGTGGTGCGCGTGGATAACCAATATCTGAAGGATTTTTACGCCTTCGATCACGTTTCTCCGGGCTACTACATTTACCTCGAAGTAGCAGACACGGGCTGCGGCATGTCCAAGGAAACGCAGGCGCGGCTCTTCGATCCGTTCTTCACAACCAAACTGACCGGGCGCGGACTGGGCATGGCCGCCGTGCTGGGGATCATTCGCAGCCATCGCGGCACCATCAAAGTTTATTCGGAAGAAGGCCGCGGCACGAAGATCAAGGTGATCTTCCCCGTTTCGGGTCCGCAGCCCGAATCGCAGACCGAAAGCGAAACCGCGCCGATAAAGCTGAATTCCAGCACCAAGCGCATTCTTTTGGTGGACGACGAAGAACACGTTCGCGGCGTGATCAGCATGATGCTCAACCGCTGCGGCTTCGAGACGATCCTGGCCTCCGAAGGCCGGGAAGGCGAGCTCATGTACAAATCCAACCAGAACGATATCGCTCTGGTGCTCTGCGACATGAACATGCCGGGGCTGGATGGAATCGAACTCTACAACCGCCTCAAGTCGCTCAACCCGGATGTGAAATTCGTGCTGATGAGCGGATACAACGAGCGCGAGGCCACGTTCCCGCTGGTGGGTAAATCGATCGCGGGCTTCCTGCAAAAACCGTTCGAATTCGAGCGCCTGGTGGAACTGCTCAAGAAAATCACCGACGCCGAAGGCTAGAGGCCCAAAAAGTCTCCGCGCAATTTCGCTTTGTCAGGGCGCGCGCGCGGCGCTATGGTTTTTGCCATGAGTTCGATCAGCCCCCTGCCCCGCTTCGATGCGCAGCCCATGGCCCGCGCGCGATTGCGGCTCCTGCGCTCGCGGATCGCCCGCGCGGCGGCCGGCGACGGTATCTAGCGCGATTTTCGCGCCTCAGTCCGGCGCGGTCGCGCACTCCACTTAAACCAAAATTCAGCCGATACCCAAGCGTGCTTTTTTTCACGCGGAAAGGATTGCCGTCATGAGTAAGCCGGACCAGAACAAGCCTGCGGCCGAACCCGAGGTCATGGAAAAGATCGTCTCCCTATGCAAGCGCCGCGGCTTCGTCTTTCAGTCGAGTGAAATCTACGGCGGCCTGAAGAGCTGTTACGACTACGGCCCGCTGGGCGCGGAACTCAAGCGCAACGTCAAAGCCGAGTGGTGGCGCTACATGGTCCACTCGCGCGAAGACGTCGTGGGCCTGGACGCCAGCATCATCATGCACCCCAATGTGTGGCGTGCATCGGGGCACCTCGCGGGCTTCAGCGATCCGCTCGTGGATTGCAAAGATTGCAAAGAACGCGGACGCGCCGACAAGTGGCCGACCGTCGCCACGGGCACCGAAGTCGAATACAAGGTCGTCGTTGACCGTGCGTCGGGCAAAAAAGAGACCCGCAAGGCCGCCGTCGGCGCGCTGGGCATCGTGTGCGGTAATTGCGGCAGCCCCAATCTCTCCGACATCCGGCGCTTCAACCTGATGTTCCGCACGCAGCTTGGCGCGGTGGACAACATCGACGTCATCGCCAAGGCGCTCGAAGGCAAGAACCTCTCGGGCAACGAACTCAAGGCCGCCATCGCCGGGGCAATCGAAGAAAACGCCGTGTACCTGCGCCCGGAGACCGCGCAGGCCATGTTCGTCCAGTTCCTGAACGTGCAGGCGGCCTCGCGGCTCAAGCCGCCCTTCGGCATCGCGCAGCAGGGCAAGAGCTTCCGCAACGAGATCACCGTCGAACACTTCACCTTCCGCTCGTGCGAATTCGAGCAGATGGAAATGGAGTTCTTCGTCCCGCCGCCGCAGTACGTGGACAAGTCCAAAGGCGAGAAGGACGACATGGACTGGTTCAACTATTGGTGCGAGGCGCGCCTCAACTGGTACAAGCGCCTCGGCATGCGCGCCGAGAAGCTGCGCCTGCGCCCACATGAATCCAGCGAGCTGGCCCACTACGCCAAGGCCTGCAATGACGTCGAGTACGATTACCCGTGGGGCTGGGGCGAGCTTGAAGGCATCGCGCACCGCACCGATTACGACCTCAAGGCGCACGAAGCGGCCAGCGGCAAGAAGCTGACCTACTTCGACCCGGACAAGAAGGCGCACTACCACCCGTGGGTCATCGAACCCGCCGCGGGCGCCGACCGCACCGCGCTGGCGTTCCTGATCGACGCCTATGTCGAAGAACCGCCCAGCGAAACGCGCAAGGAAGGCCGCGTGGTGCTCAAGCTCCACCCGCGCCTCGCGCCGATCAAAGCCGCGGTGCTGCCGCTGGTCAAGAAGGACGGCATGCCGGAGATCGCGCGCAAGATCGTCGCCGAGTTCTTCAAAAACGGCGTCAACTCGTTCTATGACGAGAAGGACACCGTGGGCCGGCGTTACGCGCGCCAGGACGAAGCCGGCACGCCCTACTGCCTGACCGTGGACGGCCAGACCGCGCAGGACGGCACCGTCACGATCCGCGAACGCGACTCGATGCAGCAGGAACGCATCAAGGTCGAAGACGCCGTCAAGGCCGTGCAGAAACGCCTGACCGAGTAATTTAGGCGCGCATCACGCCAACAAAAAAGGGCGCTCCCATTCGGAGCGCCCTTTTCATTTGCACTGAAAAAACCGCGCTTATTCGGCGGCATAATCCATCAGACTGAAGACATCGTACCCCGAGAGCTTCTCGCGCCCCTTCAGGAAGCTCAGCTCGATGATGAAACCCGCGCCGATGACCTTCGCGCCCAGTTCTTCGACCAACTTGGCGCTCGCGGCCATCGTCCCGCCCGTCGCCAGCAAATCGTCGATCAGGAGCACGTTGTCGCCCGGCCTGACCGCATCTTCGTGAATCGTCAGCGTGTCCGTGCCGTATTCGAGATCGTAGGTGATCTGCTTGGTCTTGAAGGGCAGCTTGCCCGGCTTGCGCACCGGCACAAAGCCCGCGCCCAGGTGGTACGCGACCGCCGGCCCCAGGATAAACCCGCGCGCTTCCGCGGAGACCACCTTGTCGATGCGCGTCCCGAAGTAATGCACGAACATGGCATCGACGATGTAACGCAGCGCGTCCTTGTCGCCCAAAAGCGGCATGATGTCCTTGAAGACGATGCCCTTTTTGGGGAAGTCCGGAATGTCGCGCACGAGGTTCTTGAGGTTGGCGGCGTCCATCGCGTTCCTTTCGGGGTCGGCCTGGCGCTTGGAAAATAAATCTGCGGCGCGTTAACTCGGCGTCGAAGGCGAAGGCGCGCCGCGGCCTGCTTCGGGCGGTTCTTTGCGCGCCTGGCGCGTGCTGCGGCGCGTGGGCTCCGGCGCAGCCGCCGGGGCGGGCGTCGGACGCGGCCGCGGGCGGCCGTGGTGATCGGCTTCTTCGCGCAGGCGGCGGCGCTCCATGCGCGCCAGCTCGTCGCGTTCGTCCTTCTGGTTGATGAACATCTGCAGCTTATGCAGCGCCTGGTTCTCGATCTGGCGCACGCGCTCGCGGGTCAACCCAATGCGCTCGCCGATCATCTCCAGCGTCATTGGATCTTCGCCGCTCATGCCGTAGCGCATCTCGATGATCTTGCGCTCGCGCTCGGTCAGGTCGTCCAAGGCCGTGCGTAGAATCTCGCGGTCGAAGTCGCCCGGCAGGACCGTTTCCTCATGGCTCTCGACGCTGTCGACGATCTCGTCGACGTCCATGAGTTCTTCCTGGTCCCCGCCGCGGCCCGTAAGCGCGTAGGCGGACAAGGCTTGGCGAATCGCCTGTACCTTGGCCGGACTCAGCTTAAGGGCCTTGCCGATCTCGTCGGCCGACGGATCGCGCCCAAATTTCTGGGAAAGTTCCGCGCTCTTCTTTTTCCAGCGCGTGATGATCTCGACCATGTAGGCCGGGACGCGCACGGACTTTACCTTGTTAATGAGCGCGCGGCGGATGGTCTGCTTGATCCACCAGGAGGCATACGTCGAAAATTTGCAGCCCTGGTCGGGCGAAAAACGCCCCACAGCCTTGAGCAGGCCCAGGTTGCCTTCTTCGATCAGGTCCAGCAAAGTCATGCCGCGATTGGAGTAATTTTTAGCTATGGAAACCACGAGCCGCAAATTCGAGCGAATCATCTTGTCGCGGGCTTCTGCATCGTTCTTGGCGATGCGATAGGCCAGTTCCCGCTCTTCGGGCCCCTTCAGCAGGGGGTAGCGGCTGATTTCATGCAGGTACAGCTCAAGTTCGTTGTCGTTGCTGGGCACCGAATGCCATCCGTGTCCCGATCGCGATTGTTTATAACGGCTAACCCAATCTACGCAAGTCGGCCTCGTTTATTGTCTTGACTAGTTTCGTTAAGACGGTAAAGGCATGTACTCATTCAAGTTAATTCCGAGGCGGGGCGGCAGGTTAGGTCCTAAACAAGAATACTTGCGGTGGCCTAATCGCGGGGGGGCTAGAATGTCGGTTACGAAGAACGACATGGTGATTGAGATCGCCAAGAAGACTGGAATCGAGCAGCAGAAGGTTAAGCAAATCGTTCAGCTGACGTTGGATAGCATTATTGATATCCTGTCCACCGATGAACGAATTGAGCTGCGCAATTTCGGGGTTTTCGAGGTTCGAGAGCGCAAGGCCCGCAAAGCCCGCAATCCTCGCACCGGCTCTGAAGTTATGGTGCCGAAGAAGAAGGTCGTCACCTTCAAAGCCGGCAAGATCATGGAAGAGCGGATCGACATTAAAAAGCCCGCTGGCGCCACCGCGCCAGGTGCTGCGGCTCCCGCTCCAACCACGCCTCCGCAGCCCTAAGCGGACGTTGGACTTTCGTCCCCATGTCATTCCCCCAGCCCAGCGTAACGTCTGGGCTGGTTTTGTTTTGTGACCACGCGGACTGTACCCCAAGCGTCTAATTCCATGGGCTTGGCCATAAAAGCGCCCTAAAGCGTGAGAAAGTGCGAATCTGGCGTGAGCGCTCCCGAGTCTAAACCCTTGCCGCGACGGGCTCCGCTGGATGGTGGCCCCGAGGATGCGTTCCTGGTCGCGCGCGCCGTCAAAGGTGAAAGTGACGCCTTTGAGAAGCTCATGGCGCGCTACCAAGACCGGGTCTTTGGCCTGCTCCTGCGGATGTGCGGCAGCGCGACCGAAGCGGAAGACCTCGCGCAGGAGACTTTCTTAAAGGTGTACCGCTCGCTGTCCGGATTCAGGCACGGGTCCCAGTTTTATACGTGGCTCTTCCGGATTGCGGTCAATGTGGCCTACACGCGCCGGCAGCAGGCCCAGCGCAGGCAGAAGCGCGAAGGCGCCAGCCTGGACAGCAGCCAGAGCGGCGAAGAAGCACCGGCCCGACAGGTCGCGGCCCCCGCTTCGAGCCGACCGGAAGCGGAACTGGAAAAGAAGCGGATCCAGGCACGCGTACAGGCGGCGCTCCTGGAGCTTAAAGAGGAGTACCGCGCGATCATTTTGTTGAAGGACATGGACGGGCTGGATTATGACCGGATCGCGGAAACGCTGGACATCACCCGCGCGGCCGTGAAGTCCCGATTGCACCGGGCACGCCAGGAGTTGGCGGTGCTGCTCAAGGATCTGAACGATGGCGGGATGTGAAGATTTCGACGCCGACCTGAGCGCCTACCTGGACGGGGAACTCTCCGCCACGGAACGCATGAAGGTCCAACTGCACCTCAACGTGTGCCAGGCCTGCCACGATGAAATGGCCGCGTTGAAGCGCGCCGCCGGCGCCGTCTCCCGCCTGCCGGACGTTCAGGCCCCGGCCAGCCTCGCGCCGGCCGTGATGCAGGAAATCGCCCACCCCAGCGCCAAAAATTCGACCAGCCGCGTAAAACCCGTGACGGGCGGCTCGGTCCTCTGGATGGCCGGCGGGCTGCTCGCCGCGGCCACGGTCACGCTCGCGGTCCTGTTCTTTGCGCGCAATGACCAGGGCGACCACAAGGAACAACAACTCGGCGCCGCGCCGAAGTCCGAAGACACAACGGCCAAGGATCAGGCTCAAAAGCAGAGCGTGCCTGAAAAAAGTACGGAGTCCCGGATCGAAGCCAAATCCAAGGCGCAGGACCCAAAGAAGGAAGCCCCCGAATTCAAGCCCGCCGCGCCTGCGCTCGGTCCCGCGCCCACGCTTCCTGCGGAGCCCGGCGGCATCCCCGAAGCGCTACCGCCGAAGCCCGCGCCCAAGATTATGGCGGAGCCCCAAGCCGACACGGCCCGCACTGAACCACCTGCCGCCAAGCCGGACGACCCGAAGCCCGCTGGAATTTCGCGGCCCGCACAAATCACTTCGCAACAAGGCACCAAACCGGCGGCCACCCCCGCGCCGGGCGCCAACAACACCGCTCAGACGAATAACTCAGGTCAGGGCATTTCTGCACCCAAACCTGAAAGCGCTCCGCCGCCCCCAGCCGACGTCGCCCAGCCCTCGGCGCCTGCCAAACAGGGCCATGCTTCCGGCCTCGCCGCGACGCTGGCCGCGGGTCAGCTCGTGCAATTGCGAGTGAATCAGGCCGATTACAATGAGCTTCTCACGCGCCTGAAAAAGGCGGTCGAAGCCGCGCATGGCACGCTGGTGGCGGAAGCTGAACTTCACAAAGATGATGTCGCGATCGGCAAAGGCCCCCAACCGAACACGGTTCCCAGCGCACCCGCAGCGCAATCGCCTGCAGGCCCAACGCCCGCTCAAGCGCCGACAGGTCCGACACCCGCCCCCTCGGCGCCGACAGGGCCTACGCCCGCACCCCAAAAGCCGGTGAAGCTCCAGAAATTTGAGCTGCGCCTGCCCGCCGAAGGCCAAGCCGCGGTGCTCGCGCTGCTCGAACCGTACGCCCAGACCAACAAGTTGCCGGAAGGTCCGGGAGTTGGCGCAGTCCGCACGCCACCGGCCCAGACGCCGCCTCCGGCCCGCGCCGACGCCGCAGCGATTCAGCTCCAGATCGAAGTCGTCCCACCCGCGCGCTGAATCACCGCGCCAGTTCCAAGAGCGCCTTCTCGATCTCCGGCGGCACGGGCATCACACTCAAGCGACCGATCGTCACCAACTCAAACTTTTTGAAGCGCGCGTCGGCTTTGACCTGCGCGAGCGTCACCGGTTTGCCGAGCGCCTTCTTGGGTTTCAGGTCCACGACCACCAACTTGGGGTCCTTCAATTTCGGATCGGGGTACGCGCCCTTGGCGACTTCGGCGAGGCCCACGACCTGCTTCTCGTCGCCGGTGTGATAGATGAAGACGGCGTCGCCGGCGGCCATCTTGCGAATGTGGCCCAGCGCGGCGTTGTTCTTCACGCCATCCCAAACCGCATGGCCGGCTTTCTGCAGGTCGGCAAAGCTGTAGGTGCTCGGTTCCGTTTTCATCAACCATGTGGCCATGCGCCATCCTCCGCGTGAAGTCCCGCACGCCAGCTTGCCGGTCCGCCGAGCGCATGCAACTTCTTCGCGCTTAAAAATTCTTTACGACCGGCTTGACAGGCCTTGCTCGATATGGTATATATTGTACCAGTCGTTTATAGGAGTCTATGGAACTACCCTTGGCGTATCCAACCCTGGTTCAGACCCCGGAATCCCGTCTCAGTTCACGGGCTCGGAAGCGCTACGCCTCGCTTCACCCCCACCCCCTTTGCACGCGTGCATCTTTTTTCACACCACCGCATCCGAAGAGCACGCAATATGGTGCACATTTTTTCACGCCCCATGAAACTCGCACTTCAAACCGAGGCTCGGTTACCTCTGAGCGCCCAAACAACACGATCTACGCAAAAGCGCCCTCTTGCACGTCGAGCAGAGATTTTAAAAAAGTGGTACACTGCGAAAGTCGTCAAGCACTGGACACAGGTTCAAGTGGTATATTTTCTTGGCCCAGCAATGAGTTTGCGCACCCCGTGCACCTTTTTGCAAGAAAATTCGCTACTCACAAGGCCTTCGCGGTCAGATCCATCCAACTTCGATTTTGGATTGACAATCTGCGAATCCGCGAGAAAACGCACAATGTAGGTTAACTGTCAGCCGTTACATTCAAATCCGGGCGCACCTGGCTGCGGAGCGGATCATCGTCATGGATATTCCCGCCATTTCAGAGACCACGAACTACCGGATCATCCGGAAGCTCGCCGAAGGCGGCATGGGCGCCGTTTACGAAGCCAAATTGCAGGGCGCCGAAGGCTTTGAAAAGACCGTCGCGATCAAATCGATTCTCGAAAATTACACCGGCAACCCCGAGTTCGTGCGCCTGTTCATCGGCGAAGCCAAGCTCGTCGCCGACTTGGTCCATGAAAACATCGTCCAGGTCTACCAGCTCGGCCGCACGGCGCAGATGTACTACATCGCGTTGGAGTTCGTCGAAGGCATCAACCTCGAACAGTTCATCGAATACCACTACCCGCCCGACGGTGGTGAAAAGAAGGTGCTTGATGTCGATCTCGGCGCGTTCATCATCAGCCGCGTCTGCCGCGGGCTTGAATACGCGCACAACAAACGCGGCCGCGACGGCGTCCTGCTCGGGATCGTGCACCGCGATGTCTCGCCCAAGAACATCATGCTTAACCGCGAAGGCATCCTCAAGCTGACCGACTTCGGGATCGCCAAGGCGCGCACCGTGATGGAGCAGGAAGAAGGCGAAGTGCTGATGGGCAAGGTCGAGTACATGTCGCCGGAACAGGCGTTGTATCAGGAAACCGACCGGCGCTCGGACCTCTTCAGCATGGGCATCGTGGCGTTCGAACTGCTCACGGGCCAGCACATCTTCGAAACCGACGACATTTACGAGACGCTCAACAACGTTAAGAAGAAGCGCATTCCGGACATCCGTGAAATCCGGCCGGATGTCCCCGAAGACCTGGCCAAGATTCTCGCCAAGGCCCTGGAGCGCGATCTGACCAAGCGCTTTCAGACCGCCGGCGAGATGGGCTACGCGCTCGAGTACTACATGTACCACAACCGCTTCGGCCCCACGAACGTGACGATGGGTAATTATCTGAAGAAGCATTTCTTCGGTGAAAATTCCGATGCGCTCGACAAGAACCGCTCGGGCAATCCCGTGGTCGGGCAGCGCTCGGACACGCTCTTCGGCGATCTGCTGAAGGGCGAAACGACCCAGTTGTAGCGCGCCATATAGGAGAGTGCGCGTCCCTTGGGGCAAAACGGCGACGACAACCACGCGCTCCCGCGGCTTTCCATCAACCGCCCGGGTACCGCACCGGAAGAGTTCGAGCTCTCCAAGAGCCCCGTCATGGTCGGACGGGTCAAGTCCAACGACATCGTGATCGTCGGCGACACCGCGGTCTCGCGAGAACACTGCCGCTTCGTCCAGGACCCCGAAGGCAGCAGCTTCATCGTCGAAGACCTGGGCTCGTCCAACGGCACGTTCGTCAACGGGACTTCCCTCAAGACCAAGGAACCGGTCAAGCTGCGCGGCGGCGACAAGGTCCAGGTTGGCAGCACGCTGATGATCTTCGTCCTCGACCGGCCCAGCCAGGGCGCGATCGTCAAGAAGCTCAAGCAGCGCTTCGTCAGCGTGCCGCAGCCGCCGAAGGAAGGCGAGAACGAAGCCACGGTCTTCCACAGCGACCACTGCGTCTGCGGGCGCTGCGCGGCCAAGATCCCCACACTGGGCCTCAACCCCGGCGAAAAGTTCGGCTGCAAGCAATGCCGCGCCGTCTGGCGCATGCCGTAGTCGGCCTGGCGCAGGGCGCCTACTTCGCGCGCGCAGCCCAGACCTTCAGCAACTCGCGGCAGTACCAGAGGTGCCCTTCCGTATACATATGGATCTTGTCGAGCGCTTCCCACTTCTCCATGCCGGGCGCCTGGCGCGCTTTCTCGACGATCTCCCACACGTGCCCGCCGTACTTGGCACAAATGGCTTTCTGCACCGCCAGAAGCTGCTTCTCGGTCTTCAATTCGGGGATCGGGTTCCAGAATTCCTGAGGGTCCTTAATGAACGGCCGCACTTCATCGACGATGTAAACATCGCTGCCGATGGCGCGCAGCGAACTGACCAGCTTGTCCAGCGCGTCGATGTCCAACTGCGTGCGCACGCCGACGAGAATCCAGGTCTCCGTCGGCTTCCACGCGAGCAAGTTGGTCAGGTGCACGCGCACCGCGCCCGACGCATCCATGCCGCCGCCGTGGAAACCCTGGTTCACGAAGCCCGGCTGGAGCCGCTTCATGATCTCGCATGCGGTATCGTTCCACGAACCGTACGTGGTCCAATGCAGGCTCATGGTCATCGAATGCCCGACGACCGCGACGCGCATCGGCGGGAGCTTCTTGAGTTTCGGGACGAGCGCTTCGATCTCCGGTTCGCGGAGCAGTTCGTCGGCCAGGTGTGTGCGGTCGCGTTGCCCGCTGGTCTTTTGGACCCAGTTCTCGATCTTGAGCATGATCGCGTACCACTGTTCGCCGTCGGTCTCCATCGAGAACGGGCAGGCGCAGGTTTCTTTGGCCAGCTTCTCGCCGTCGGCGCGCTTCTCGGCTTCCGTGGCGGGCAGGCTGAGCTGCTTGATCCCCAGCGCGACATAGATGCGCACGAGGTCCTGAAGCTGCGTGCCGTCGCGGTCGACTTCGATGCAGAGTTGGAGCAGGTTCGCGACTGCGCGGCGGAAGAACTCTTCCGGGCCCGTGATGCGCGTATGCATGTAGCGGTGGGCGACGTTGAGCGGCAGGGCCTCGGCCTTGGGCAGCGGCAGGGCCAGCAATGCGCCGATATCGGCGGCGACTTCGGCTTGCGTGCCTCCGGTGGCCCAGGTCACGACTTGGTCCGTGGGCCGCGCACACAGGCGGTCGAAGACCTTGGCCAGGTCCTGCGCCTGCCCTACTCCGCCCGGGGGCAGCGCGAAGCACGCGGCGTCGCCCTGCTTGCGTTTTTCACAGAGGAGCACCTGGCCCCAATGGACGCCAGCGCACAGGGCGTCGGCAAGCTTGACGAGGCGTTCGGGCGCGGCAATGGCCATGGCGGTGTGGATCTCCGAAAGGTGGGCAGGGACCGGATGACGGGGAAAGCATGCCGGAACGACGCCGTTCGTCAAAGCCTCGGGCGGTCCAAAAAGAAAGCGGGTGGACCACTTGCATAGTCCACCCGCTTCGATTTGCTTTTAGGACGGCGACAAGCTTACTTTTCGCGCGCCTTGTCGCGTTCGATGATCATCGTGCCCTTCGGGATCTTCTTGGAGTCCTCGATGAACGTCGCGAGGCCCTTGTCCGTCAAGGGGTGCTTGATCAGCGACTTGAACGTGCTGAAGGGAATCGTGGCGACGTCGGCGCCGAGCATGGCCGCATCGCGGACATGGACGACGGTGCGGACGGACGCCGTCAGGATCTGCGTCTTGTAGCCGAACGCATCGAAAATCGTCCGGATTTCTTTGATCACCTGCATGCCGTCCCAACCGGTGTCGTCGATGCGGCCGATGAAGGGCGAGATGAAGGTCGCGCCGGCCTTGGCGGCCAGGAGCGCCTGAACGGACTGGAAGCACAGCGTCACGTTGGTCGGGATGCCTTCCTTCGTGCACGCCACAACCGCCTTGATGCCGTCTTCGATCAACGGAATCTTGACGACCACGTTCGGGGCGACCTTGGCCCAAGCGCGCGCTTCGAACATCATGCCGTCGAAGTCGGTCGCGAGGACTTCAGCCGAAACGGGACCCTGCGTGATCTCGCAGATTTCCTTGATCAGATCCTTGTACTTCTTGCCGGTCTTGGCGACGAGCGATGGGTTCGTCGTCACGCCGTCGAGGATGCCGAACTTGGCGGCTTCCTTGATTTCCCCGACATCGCCGGTGTCGATAAAGAATTTCACGCGCCGTCCTCCTTGGACCAGGCCTTTA
>Ga0265314_10000495_pt1 | contig 50955 bp, 44 predicted proteins | sample 4126metaG_FD_203106 | JGI IMG/M metagenome (GOLD analysis project Ga0265314, IMG submission 203106) | Rhizosphere microbial communities from Carex aquatilis grown in University of Washington, Seatle, WA, United States - 4-1-26 metaG | ecosystem: Host-associated > Plants > Roots > Rhizosphere >... | reverse complement strand
CTCGCCGTTCTCGTCCTTCAACACGCCCATGAACTGCAGATCGTAGGCGTAGAGAATGCGCGTCGGATAGTTGGAGTCCATGAGGCATTTGCCGCACGGCCTTCCAGCCTCGAAACCGTCCTCGACCCCGGTCGAGCAATTCTTGCCCTTGGCGGGGTCCGCGCAGGAATTGCAATCCAACACGACGCCAATGACGTTCCCCTCCGGATCCTTGACGATGTCTTGCGAAGCCACCGCCGGCGCCGCAGCAGCGGCGAGCAGAAGCAGAGCCAGCGTTCCCATCAACCGCATTGTGAAATCCCCTCGTCGGCTGCCGCCGATTGGCACGGCACCGTGTCAGCAATGAGCGAAAGCTATACTCGACGCGCGGAGGGGCTTCAAATCGTGTCGGCCGTGCCGATAGCGATCCGCCTGGCAGTCACCTCACCTGGGCGACCGGGCGTGATGTCGCCGTGGACCGTCACCGCGTCGCCGATCGCGATGGCGGCGCAGGTGCACGGCGCGGGCGGTGTGCCGGCACACTCCACCTCGGTGTCGGGCTCGATCCGGATGACGCGCGTCACCTGATCGAGGCCGAGATCTTGTGCGACTTCCATCACGCCCAGCGCGCAGCTGATCGCAGAGACCTCGCCGCGCACCCGCTCCGGGCGCGGGACATCGTCCGCCGGCGGTGCCGGACGACCCTCGGTCACCATCACAAACGTTGCCACGATGGTTTGATCGGAGAGACGTAGGAGGCCCTCGACGCGTACCTCGGGACGGTGCAGGGCGCTCAGCTGGGCGCAGGTCAATGTGCCGCCCGCGCGGCCGTGGATCAGTGTGTCGGCCGTCAGCGTCGCCAAGAACTGTCGAGCCGGCCGGCCGCTGTCGCTGACCAACACCGTACCGGTACCGTCGCCGGCGCACTCGGTCATATCGAGGCGTCCAAAGACGTCGAGTTGGCGGACGGCGCGCGGCCGAACGCGTTCGCCCACCGGCGCACTGGTGAGGATCTCGATGTTTTCCAAAACCGTCGAGGAGCCGACCGGCACTTCCAACGGCAGCGGACCGATCGGCGAGCCGTCGTCGGCATTGGAGAACTGCAGCGTGATCGCACCCGAGAACGCGCCGCGGACGGTGAACGTCCCGTCGGCGTCGGTCGTCGCAGTGGCGCTCGGCTGCTGCTCGACCGTCACGCGGACCGCAAACGGCAACGCGGCCGTGACGGCAGCGGTACGACTGATCTGCACGATGTTGCCGCTGACCGACGCGATGCCCGTCCCGGTGACACCGCCTTCGGAGGCGCACCCGGCGACGATTGCGAGGACGACCAGCGCAGCGAAGGGCAGCACCTTCATGACGTTCTCCGCATGCGCCCCGGTGGACGCGGCGCTGTCGGCGGGGCGGCCTCTGGCTCCGCCGGCGCAACCGGCTCTTCGAAATAGTAGACCCCGACCACGACGCGCGTCCGCGCGCCGGCAGGCGCCTCGGGATGGCGATCGCGGTCGTACGAAGCCACCAACGCATTGGCGCGGCGGACGAAATCGAGCCCGGCCTGGCGCGCTTCATCGCGCAGCGCCGGCAGCGCGCCGGCGCCGACGTGGTCATACGACACTTTGCGCTGCAGCCAGGCCGCGTCGGGTTGCTCGATATTGTGCGCGATGGTCGCGAACAGCTCGCCGGGATCGCTACCGAGCAGCGTGAAGCGACCGTCGGCGGCGGCGGCCGGAATGTGGACTTCGTGGCGCAGCTCCACCTCGCCCTCGGGGCTGAGAACGACGCTGCCGACGCGCAAGAGCTCATCGAGAACCGCGCGCACCGGCAGCTGCGCGCCCATCTCGCGCACCAGGCGCGCGAAGCTCGGCTGCGGCGCCGCCGCCTCGTACGGCAAGCGGCGTGGAATCCCGTCCGGCGTGGCGTAGGGAGGCCCGGCCATCCAGCGGCCGATGACGTGTGTCACCGTAGATTCCTCGACCGCCGGCAGCGTCGCGCCGCCGGTTCGGCGCCGCAGCTGCGCGATTTCTTTGCGTGGTACGCCGGTGACCAGCGCGATGCGGCTGTCCGTCTGACGCTTGAACGGCAAGGCGAATTCGCCTTCCGCGACCTCCAAGTAGACCTGTTTGGCGAGCTCGGCGAAGGCCGGGTAGGCGAGGCCATAGGAGATCATCTGTCGCACCAGTGGGCGCAGCAGGCGGCGTACCGCGGCGGTGAACTGCGTCTTCAGCTCTTTTGACAGCATCGAGAACTTACGGGCGGCGCGAGCGGCTACCTGCGAGCAGGTCGCCGTCGCGCCGCCGTTCTGCCACCCGGCTGAACCCGGTCGCAATCGCCTTGATCACGTCCGGGAAAGCGGGCGCACTGCGAACATTCTAGTCGGCCGGCGCTGGCGTCGGCGTCGCCTGGCAGTCGGCGCGACAGGCCGTCACGTCGCTCTTGCACCCTTCCAGTGAGGTCAGCAGCGCCGTGCGACACGGTTCGATGCAAGCGCCAAACGCTGCGCGTGCGGCGCTACACGCATCGCTGTTGCGATCGGCTTCGCAAGTAGTCCGCTTGGCGGCGAATTCGTCCGAGCAACCGTCCCGACAGGTATCCAAGGCGCTGCGCGCCGAACTCTGACAACTGACGTTGTCGGCGCGACAGGTCGTGTCGCAGTCCGATTCGCCGACGAACGGACAGGCGCGCGCACAATCGTTGGCGCTGCTCGCGCAGGCTAGCAGCGCGGGACTCAGATCCGCGTAACAGGGCGACAGACAGGCTTGCGCGGCGGCGCGCGCCGTCTTGCAGGCGTCGGTTCTAAAGCCGGCCGCGCACGCGGTACCGGCGGCATCGACCAACCCTTCGCACGCGTCGAAACACGGCGCCGCCGCCTGGCGCGCCGTCGTCACGCACGTGCCGGCATCGATGCGGCAGTCGTTGATGCACGCGGGATCCTTCACCTGTGGTCGACCGTGGCCGCCATGCCCGCCGCCCGGTCCGCCCAGCCCCGGGCGATCCATCGCCAGCGCCGGCAACGCGCAGACCGCGGCGATGGCCGCAATGATCAATCCTCGTTTCGTCATGTTTCCCCTCCTGTCCTGTGTGCTGTTGGCATCTCGGGCGCCGCTCCCGCACCGTGCCCTCGACGCATTGGTTCGCGCTCGCTCCCTGGATCCTTCCCAAATGGCGGCGGCTGCAAATGTTCAAACGCTCCGAACAAATGGGATGATCTTCCCAAGGAGATGAGCGTTCAAGACAATTTTACTGCCGTTTTTAAAGATGAGGGCGCGTCCGGCGGTAAGCGGCTGATAAATCAGTAGATTTATTTTTGCGGTGGCTATGGTCATCGCGTATAGAAGCGGCGGTGCCGGTCGATTACGGAAGAGCGCAGGGCAAGCTGGTCTGGGTACGGAACCCCTTCACGGGCGCGCTGACGTACTTCACCGATGTCCACAAGAAGCAGAGCGGCTTCCCGCGTCGCGCCCAGACAGCGCCGGCGGCGCAAGCGCCCGACTGGCAGGCCGCCAAAGCGGCGCGCCTCGCGGAGTTGGAGGCGGCACAGCGCGATTGCCCGTTCTGTCCGGGCAACGAGTCGCTCACCACCGCCGAAGTTCTGCGCCTGACGTCGGACGACATCGGCCTCGACGGCCTCGACGCGCCATGGATCGTACGCGCCTTTCGCAATCTCTATCCGCGCATCCCAGAGGCGTGCACCGGCGGTCGCAACGAGTCGTACGTGGTGGTCGAGGACCCACGCCACTTCGCCGACGGCGCCAGCCATCACGAAGAGCTCCTCTATACCGCCTTGTTGCCGCGCGAGCAGTTTCGCGCCGTCCTGCGGGCCGACATCGCGGTGGCGCGCGTCGCCTACGAAAATCCGGCGGTGCGCGCCGTCATCTTGCGCAAGAATCAGGGTCGCGAATCCGGCGCCTCACAACCGCACCTGCACAACCAAGTCATCGGCGGGGATCAGCCGTTCCCGCCGATTGCGCTCGAGCGCGCAACGTTGGAACGACAGCCGTCGTTGTGGCGCGAGATTCTCACCTTTGCAGAGGACGAAGGCTTCATGCTGGCGCAGCGCGACGGCTGTGCGCTCTACTTCTGTCCCTTCGGCACCTTCCCGCGCAGCTACGACGTGGTGTGCCTGGAGGCGACCGATCGCATCACCGAGCTTCCGTCATCGGTCCTCGATACCTTCGCCGACCTGCTGCACGATGCGCTCACCATTCTCGGGCCGCTGCCGCTCGATTACGAGATCCACGACGGTCCCGGCGTGCCGCTGCACGCGCACGTCTGCGCGCGCCACTTCCCGTATTCGAACCTCGGCGGCACGCTGAATTTGCCCGCTGAGATGGCGGTCGTGTTGCGCCCGCCGCGACCGTGAGAGACCGCGCGGGCTAGTCGACGCCGAGACTAGGCCAAATGATTGACAACCCCTATCTGCTCACATAGACAGGCGGGCGGCGGTGGGGAGGGGCGGCAGGCCGCCGCTCGCCCTGCGCCGCCAAATTCCGCGACTACGGGCACCGCCAACGCCCGAAAATTCCAACAAGGAGGAAGTTCGATGGCAGGAACAGCAGAGGCGATCAAGGAGATTTTCGATGCGATGCCGAATCAGGTTAATGCTGATGCGGCAAAGGGCATGAACTCCACGATCCAGTTCAAGCTGACGGGTGACGGCGGCGGCGACTACTACGTCGAGATCAAGGACGGCACGGCGAAGGTGTCGCAGGGCACGGCCGCGTCGCCGAACATGACCATGACGTTGGCGGCGTCGGACTACGTCGACCTGATCATGGGCAAGCTCAATGGCCAGATGGCCTTCATGAGCGGCAAGCTCAAGATCGCCGGCGACATGGGTCTCGCCATGAAGATGCAGACCCTGTTCAAGCGCCCGTAACCACGCGCCTGAGCCAGGTATTTTTCGAACGGCGCGGAGGCGACTCCGCGCCGTTCGTGTTTTGAGCCGCGGCTGGCGTGGACGCTCGCCGCTCAGCTATAGGCGCGCCGTGTTGCAGGACGATATCCGGCAGATCTTCGCCGCAACGGCCGAGGCCCAGCGGCAGTTTGTCGCTCATCACGCCGACGTGCTGGCGCGCGTCATCACCGTCACCACCGAAGCGCTGCGCCATCGCCAGACGCTGTTCTTCTTCGGTAACGGCGGCAGCGCCGCCGACGCCCAGCACCTGGCGGCCGAGTTCACCAATCGCTACTTGCTCGAGCGCCCGCCGCTGCCGGCCATCGCGCTCACCACCGACACGTCGGCCCTGACCAGCATCGCCAACGATTTCGGCTACGATCAGATATTCTCGAAGCAACTCGACGCGCTGGCGCGCCCCGGCGACGTCGCCTTCGCCATCTCGACCAGCGGTAACGCCCCGAACGTCCTGCGCGCTGTCGAGGTTTGCCGAGCGCGCCGCGTTGCCGTCGTCGCCATCACCGGTGGCACTGGCGGCGAGCTCGCGCAGGTCGCCGACCACGTCCTGTGCGTCGATGCGACGCGCATCACGCCGCGCATCCAAGAAACGCACAGCGTCATCGGCCACGTCCTCTGTGAGCTGGTAGAGCGCGAGCTGGCCGGACCCGGCGGCGCCTGAACGCCGCGCCGGCGCACGGTCGCAGCAAGAGAAGGGTCGGCATGCGGCTCGGGCGCTACGACAATCCCTACCAGTGCGTCTCGTTCGCGGCCCTGCCGGACGCCGTGCAGCGCGAGCCGATCGCCTTGCAAGCGGCGGACGGCGGCGTCAGCAACGGCGTGCTGTACACCACCGGGCGGCACCGCACGGTCGTCTGTTTCATGCACCCGCAGGCCGACATGAGCCGTCACTACGGCGCACCCTATCTGAGCGCCGCGGACTACGCGGTGTTCGGCCAGAACAGTCGCTGGCAGAACAACGACGCGCAGTGCGTGCACGAGACGCTGCTGCTCGACGTCGCCGCCGGCGTGCGCTTTCTGCGCGATCGCGGCTTCGAGCGCATCATCCTGTGCGGCAATAGCGGCGGTGGCTCGCTGTACAGCTTCTACATCGCGCAGGCGTCGACTCCACCGCCTGAGCGCTTGCGGCACACGCCGGCCGGAGATGGGCTCGATTTGAACACGTACGAGCTGCCGGCGGTCGACGGCTTCGTCTTTCTCGCCGCGCATCTCGGCGAGGGGCGCGTGCTGATGCAGATGATCGATGCGTCGGTCGTCGACGAGAGCGACCCGCTGTCGTGCGATGCCGGGCTCGATCCATATAGCCCCGCCAACGGCTACCGGCAGCCGCCGGCGAGTAGCCAGTACGCGCCGGAGTTCGTCGCCCGCTACCGCGCCGCCCAGCGGGCGCGCGTGGCGCGGCTCGATGCCATCGCCCGGGCGCGGCTGGCGCAACGCGATACGGCGCGCAACGCCGTGCGCGCCGCGGACTTCGCGGCCCAACCGTGGCCGGCACAAGCACGGTTGCTACGCGGCTCGGTCGCCTTGCCGCATATGATCATCTTTCGCACGGAAGCCGATGTGCGCGCGCTCGATTTGAGCCTCGACCGGTCGGTGCGCGACGCCGGCACGCTGTTCTCGTACCGCCCCGACTTGACCAACTACATGGAACTCGGTTTTGCCCGCGTCACCACCCCGCGCGCTTGGCTGAGCACGTGGTCCGGTCTCTCGTCGAATGCGGCCGTCGAGATCACCGCGCCACATGTCCGTGTCCCTTCGCTCGTGCTGAGCTACGACGGCGACAACGCCATCTTCCCGAGCGACGCACGCGTCGCGTTCGCGGCACTCGGGGCGACCGACAAGCAGATCGCCACGGCGCCGGGCGACCACTACGGCTTCGGCGTCGGCACCCAGCAGCGCAGCGGCGCGCCGATCGCCTTCGGCCACGTCGTCGAGTGGCTGCGCGCGCGCTTCGCGCCGTAGCCGTGCGCGCCCGCGCTACGCGTTCGACACGGCGCCGAGAAAGCGCAGCGCGACGTCGGCGACCGCCTCCGGCAGCTCCTCGTGCACGAGCAAGCGAGCAGCCGGGATCTCGGCCAGCTGCGCGTTCGCGAACTGCGCTGTCATGCGGCGCGCCAGCGCAATCGGGAATGTCGGATCGTCGGCCCCCCAGATCAATTGCACCGGCATCGACAGTCGAGCGTGGATCGCCGCCAGGCCGTCGACGACGCGCCAATCGATGCCGCGCAGATAGCGCAGCATGCCGTCCACACGCTGGCGCGAGGCCAGCAGTGGATCGACGACGCGCGCCTCGAACGCCGCGTCGATGCGCTGAGCGTCGCTGAAGCAGCCGCCGAAGCCGAGCGGCGAGCGCAGATAGCTCCGCCAGCGCAACAGCAGCGGGAAGACCCGACCGGTGCCGGGCAATCTGGCCAACTGGCGGTAGAGTGGAATCCACGGCGGTCGATGGCCGGGGATCTCGGTGTTGAGCAACACCAGCTTCGTGATGCGCGCGTCCGAATCGGCGAGCAGGCGCGCGATGGTGGCGCCCGTGTCGTGCGCCACCACCGCGTAGCTCGACAGCCCGAGCGCGCCGGCGAAGTCGCGCAGCGTCTGCGCCTGCCCGTCAAAGCTGAAATCCGTCGACTCGCTCCACCCCGTCTCCCCCAAGCCGGGAGTATCCGGCCGGTAGCAGGTGAAGTGCGTCTCCAGGCGCGCGGTCAATGCGTCGTACGAGATGTGGCTGAAGGGCCAGCCGTGCAGCAGCAGGAGCGCCGGACCGCTGCCGGAGCGGCGATAGGCAATACGATTCGGGCCGACATCAATGAAGTCCATGGCGCGTTCGAGAGCAATGCCGGTGCCAGGCGAGGTGGGCATCGGGCCCGACACGCCGTCGCTTGGCTTCGTTCGGCGCTTGGCGGACGCGCGTTGCGCTTTCACAACGCGACGTTGCAGCGCCGCTACGCGCCGGCGGCCCTGCCGATGGGCGCGGCTACACGGCGGTCGTGAAAGCTGCTAGCGGACGAGCCCGATGACGACCGGTGCACAACAGATTCGCGACCTGCTCACACAGAATCGGCCGCTGGTGATGGGCGGCGTCTACGACGGCCTCACCACGCGCCTCGCCGATCAAGCGGGCTTTGAAGTGCTGTTCATGGGCGGCTTCAGCGTCGCGGCGACGCTGCTCGGCGAGCCCGACTTCGGCTACCTGACGCAGACCGAAATGGCCGATACGGCGCGCCGCGTCTGCCGGCTGACGACGCGCCCGGTGCTGGTCGACGCCGATACCGGCTACGGCAATCCGCTCAGCGTCCTGCGCACCGTCGAGCTTTGGCAGGCCGCCGGCGCCGCCGGCTTGTTCCTCGAGGATCAAGTGTGGCCCAAACGCTGCGGCCACATGCGCGGCAAACAGGTGGTCGAGCGCCGCGAGTGGTTGCACAAGCTCGAGGCCGTCGTCTCGCAGCGCGATCAAAGCGATCTCTTTCTGGTCGCGCGCACCGATGCGCGCGCCGCGCTCGGCCTCGACGAGGCCATCGCCCGTGGCCAAGCGGCGCGCGCGGCCGGCGCCGACGCGGTGTTCATCGAAGCGCCCGAATCGGTCGCCGAGCTGGAGCGCATCGCCGCCGCCGTCCCGGGGCCGAAGGTGGCCAACATGGTCGAGGGCGGCAAGACGCCCTTGCTGGCCCCCGACGAGCTGCACGCGCTCGGCTTCGACCTCATCGTCACGCCGCTGGCAGCGCTGTTGTCCGCCGCCCGCGCCGTGCGCGATGCCTACGCCGAGCTGCGCCGCAGCGGCACCATGCGCGGCAAGCTTGACCAGCTCCTCAGCTTCGACGAGTTCAACGGACTGATCGATTTGGAGCGGCACTACGCACTGGAACGACGCTTCCGCGAGTAGGAACGTTGCTATTGTTAGAGCAGAAACGGCTCGATCGAGCCTGGGCGCGATTTTTCCAGATCTACCAACCACCAACCTAACAACCTGCCATGAAATCGCACACTGAATATCTCCAGTTCACCACCAAGAAGCGGCGCGAGCTGATCAACATCACGCCGCGGCTGGCGGAGATCGTCGCGGCGTCAGGCGTGCGCGAGGGGTTGTGCCTGGTGAGCGCGATGCACATCACGGCGGCCATCTGGGTGAACGACGAAGAGGACGGGCTGAAGCAGGATCTGCAGGAGTGGCTCGACGTCCTGGCGCCGGCGAAACCGGAGTATCGCCACCACCGGACGGGCGAGGACAATGCCGACGCGCATCTCAAGCGCACGCTGCTGCATCACCAGGCGATCCTGCCGATCACCAACGGCGCGCTCGACCTGGGACCGTGGGAACAGGTGTTCTACGCCGAGTTCGACGGACAGCGCCGCAAGCGTGTCGTCGTCAAGGTGCTGGGCGAGTGAGCGGCAAGCCGCTCGGGCGCCGATTCTTTCAGCGTCCGACATTGGAGCTGGCGCCGGCGCTACTCGGTACGTGGTTGTGCCGGCGGCGCGGCGCAGACATCGTCCGTGGCCGCATCGTCGAAGTCGAGGCCTACACCGACGACGGCGCCTCGCATGCACGCGAGGGCCGACGCACGCCGCGCAACACGATCGTGTTCGGGCATGCCGGCTATGCCTACGTCTACTTCACCTACGGCATGCATTACTGCGCCAATGTGGTCGCCGAGCGCGACGGCATCCCCGGCGCGGTGCTACTGCGCGGCCTCGACGGCATTGCCGACGCGCATGGCCCGGCGCGCCTGTGTCGCGCGCTCGATATCGACAAGCGGCTCGATGGCGTCGACCTCACCGCCGGCGATCAGCTGTGGATCGAGCCCGGCCGACGCCGCGCCGGCGAACGCATCGTGCAGACGACGCGTATCGGCATCCGCCGCGCCGTCGATCTGCCGTGGCGCTTCTATCTCGCCGGCAGTCCTGGCGTTTCCCGCCGCGACCGCGCCGCCGAGGCGATCCACGCGACCAGCTGGAAGCCGCCGCAGCGCAACCGAGTCCGACCAGCCTAGGCCTGTGTATCCTCGCCGCGCAGCCGCCTCAGCAGGTGGGCCGCCTCGGCATTCACTTGCACCAGCCGCGGGTTGCGCGCCGCCCAGTCGAGAAACGACTCGTTGCGCTTCAACCACATGCGCGCCTCGGCGATGGCCTCGGCTCCGGCGGCGCTGCCGTCGAGAGCCGCGTTCAATGTGCGTGCGACCGACATGGCGGCGCTTATAGCGACCCCGCGTCGGACCGCAAATATGCCTTTGCGACCGGCGACTCGCCGCTTTCCTCACACGATCGCTTCCGGTTTAGTGAGCGGTGGCACGCCCGATCGGGGCTGCCGTTGCACACCGGAAAGGACTTCGAATCATGTCCCGCGCGCGCCTTGCTACCGGCCTGACACTCCTGCTGGCCGGCTTTCTCTGCGGCTTGTTGTGGAGCGCCGTCGCGCCGAGCAGCAGTACGGCGACGCGCAGCGGCAGCCGCGCGCCCGCGCCGGGCGGCCTGAACGACGGCGAACGCTCGACCGTCGAGCTCTTCCAGCGCGCCAGTCCATCGGTGGTGTTCATCACCTCGCTGGAGCTCCGTCGCAACGCCTTCCGTTTCGACGCGACGCAGGTGCCGCGCGGCAGCGGCACGGGATTCGTGTGGGACGAGCAAGGCAACATCGTCACCAACTTTCATGTCATCGAAGGCGCCGACGCGGCGCGCGTGACGCTCGCCGATCAGAGTGCATGGGACGCAAAGCTGGTCGGCGCCGCGCCGGAGAAAGACCTGGCCGTGCTGCGCATCGATGCGCCAGCGAGCCAGTTGCACCCGATCCCGCTCGGCACGGCCAGCGAGCTGCAAGTCGGCCAGAGCGTCTTCGCCATCGGCAACCCGTTCGGGCTCGATCACACGCTGACCACCGGCGTGATCAGCGCGCTCGGCCGCGAGATCGAGTCGGCGGCGCGCATCCCGATTCGCGACGTCATCCAGACCGACGCGGCGATCAACCCGGGCAACTCGGGCGGTCCATTGCTCGACAGCAGCGGCCGGCTGATCGGCGTCAACGCGGCGATCTACTCGCCGTCGGGTGCGTATGCCGGCATCGGTTTCGCGATTCCGGTCGACACCGTGCAGTGGGTCGTGCCGGACCTCATCCAGCACGGCAAGGTCGTGCGCCCATCGCTCGGCGTGCAAGTGGCGAACGCGCAGATCGCGCGCCAGCTCGGCGTCACCGGCGCGCTGATTCTCGACGTCACGCAGGACGGCAGCGCGGCGCGCGCGGGCCTGCAGCCGACGCGGCGCGACGAGCGCGGTCGCCTGGTGCTCGGCGACGTCATTGTCGCCATCGACGGCAAGCCGGTCACCTCATTCGCCGACCTCGTCCTGCTGCTGGAGCAGCGCGACATCGGCGAACGCGTCACCGTCTCGGTCTCCCGCGACGGCAAGACCCGCGATGTGAAGGTGACGCTGCAACAATCAGGGTGAAGTAGGAGAGGTGTTGTTAGGTTGCTAGTTGTTAGGTTGTTAGGTCGGAGCGCAAGCGTCTTGCCGCAACATGGACCGGCTTCGACTGACAACCAACAACCTAACGACTGACAACCTGCTTCACTGGCACGCCTTCGCGTAGACCTCGTTGAGCTGGCGCTTGAGATCCATATCGGTGAGCCCCGGCATGGCGGGGCGCAGCTTGGTGAGGCGCTCGCAGGCCGCCTGCTTGTCGCCGGCGGCGAGTTGCAGGCGAGCTTGCTGGTACTCGGACTGGAACCATGGCGGATCGCCGGGACGCGCCTTGGCACCGTAGGCGGCCCAGTGCGCCAGCGCGTCGGCGGTCTTGCCCTGCGCCTCATCGGCGCGCGCCAGGCCGCGCAGGGCGAGCAGCGAATTCGGATCGGCGGCGAGGATGTCGCCATAGATCTTCGCCGCCGCCGGCCAGTCGTTGGTCGACTCGCCCAGCTGCGCCATCGACAGCTGCTGCTTCACACCGCCGGCGGCATCGCCGTTCAGCGCGTAGAGCGCCAGGGCCGTGCGCGCAGCCGCCTCGGAGCCCGCAGCGTCGCCTTCGGCTTTGCGGCGCGGCGCCGCCTTGGCGTACGTCGCGGCGAGCGTCTCGATCGCTTCGGGGCGCTGCTCCGCCTGCAGCACCGGACCGTACTGCTTCACCGCCGCCTCGGCGTCGGCGAAGCGGTTCAACGTCGCGAGCGCGCCCAGGCGCAAGCGCACGGCTTGCGGCAGGAGGTCTTTCTGCTGCGGAAACTTCTTGTCGAAATCGACCAGCAGCACCACGACCTGCTCGTCGCCGCCGGCACCGCGCAGCGAGACGTAGACGGCGCGCAGCAGCGTCGCCTTGGCTTGCAGCTCCTGCAACGCGACATCGGCAGTCTTCTGCTGCGCCGCCAGCGCTTTGGACTGCGCATCGACCGCGTCCAGATCTTGTCCGATGGCGTCGAGCCGCGCCGTGCGCGCCTGCGGATCAGCGTCTCCCTTGAGCAGCTCGAAGCGCGACTGCAGCGTGCCGAAGCGGGCGCGCAACACGAAAGCCGGATCGCCGCTGACCTTGGCGTACTCGTCGATCGCCGCGGCGAAGTCGCTCTCGCCCTGCAAGGATTCGCCCAAGCGGTAGTGCGCCTCGCCGGCCAGCGGATGATTCGGATCCTGCGCCAGGAAGTCCTTGAGCGCCGCCAGATAGCGCGGCGCCAGCTGCGGGTCGGCCTCGGGTTGCGCCATCTGCGCTTCGAGCGCTTTGAAGCGCAGGTAGCGCGCCTCGTCGCTCCAGTCGCCGCTGCCGGCCGCCAGTGCCGCGTCGAGCTCGGTCGCGGCGGCGGCGAAGTCGCCGGCTTTGAAGCGGCCGACACCCAGCCAATACTGCGCTTCCGCGCGCACCGCCTTCGCGTCCGGATCGCTGCTGGCGATGACCTCGCGCAGCAGCGGCGTCGCGTCGTCGTAGTCGTTCTTGGCGAGCATCAGGCGCGCCAGCTCCCACTTCATCTTCGGCGTCTCGGCCTTGCCGATCCATTCTTTCGGATCGTCGACACTGGCCAGCATCAGCGCGTCGACCTTGTCGGCCCAGCCCTTGCCGGCGCCGCGCAGCGAGTCCATGCCCGCCTGGGCCTCGCGGCGATACCGCTCGGCGTCGGGACCTTTGGTCTTCGAGGCGGCGTCTAGCAGCGTTTGGATCCGCACGAACTTGACCAGGTTGAGATCGTTGGCCGGCACGCCGCCGGATTTGATGATCTCGTCGGAGTAGCGCAGCACGTCCTGCGTGCGTCCGGCACGCGCGTAGGCGTCGAGCATGGCGAGGCGCGCCTTGGCTTTGCGCTCCGGCGAGGCGCTGGGGTCGTCGAGCACCATTTTGAAGTCGCGCAGTGCGTCGTCGGTTTCGCCGAGCTCCAGATTGCACAGGCCGCGGCCGAGCAGGCTCTCGGTGAGGAGATCGCGCTTCTGATCGCCGATGGCGAACTCGGAGAAGCCCTTCTCGGCCGCGCTCAACAGCTCCTTGCGACGCGGTCCGTCGGTGACGCGGCCGCCGTAGTAGCGCAGCCAGTTGCGGTAGTAGAGCGACTGCGCGGCGACGGCTTGCGACTGCTTGAACTCGGCGGTCTCGTACAGCGCGTCGAGATCGCCGTCTTGCTCCATGACGCCTTTCACGAGGCTCTCGAGCTTGGCGCTGCGCGAGCTGTAAATGGCGTCGAGCGGACCGTCGATGGCCTCGAAGGCGGCGCGCAACGCGGCGCGCTGCGCCGCGTCGTTCCCCGAGCGCGCCGCATCGTCGCTGACGTCGATGAGCTCCAGCGTCAGATCGCCGAGCTGCGCGACGCGCTGCTGCTCGGTGGCCGCGTCGCCCGTGGCGCCGCCGACAGCTCGCGCGCGCGACGCGATCTCGGTCGGCGATGTCGCCCGCGCCGGCGCCGCGCCGAGGCACGCGGCGAGCCCGGCGCACAGCATGATCCGCAGAGCCGCGCGCACGACTTACGACAGCTCCTTCAAGTGCGGCGCCATCTCGACCTTCCAGCGCGAGCCGAAGGTGAGGATGAGCACGTCGCGCACCAGCGTCTTGTCGTCCGAGAGTTGGACGACGTCGCCGCCGCCCTCTTTCGCCAGCGTGGCGAAGACTTCCGTGACCTGCTGATAGAATTCAGGCTTGGGCGGCAACTTGAACGGCTCGTTGCCGTGCAGCGATTTCCACATCTCGCGGCTGAACTCCGAATGCAGATGGTCGGTGACGTCGATGGCGCTCAGCGAGCCGTTGTCCTTGCGGAACTCGCGAATCAGGGCCTCGAGCGGCGCGACGTCTTCCGGATGCGGCGGCGAGCCGCCGATGACGATGATGATGCGCTTCGACTTCTTGCGCCAGCTGAGCTCTTTCATCGCCGCGTCGACGCCCTCGAGCACCGCTTCTTCCCAGTCGCCGCCGCCGGACGCGGTGATATTGCTGATGAAGCTGGTGAGCTTGTCGGTCTTGAAGCTCAGATCGGACCACTTGGTGACGTATTCGTCGCCTTTGTCGCGATACACGACGACGCCGACGCGGCTGGTCGGCACCATGCGCTGGACGCTGCGCACCAGCTCGGCGGCGTGCTCCTTCACCTCGTCGATGACGAACTGCATGCTCTCGGTGGTGTCGATCACCAACACCAGATCGAGCCCGACCTTGCGCAGGCCGCCGATGTACTCGCCGAAGGTACCGCCGAGCCCGCCGACGCCGCCGGAGCCGAGTGCGATCGAGCCGGCGTTGAGCTCGACCGGCTTGGTGCCGAGCTTCGGGCCGACGTTGCCGAGCGTCGGCACGCGCGGCGCAGTGACGTTGTGCACCACCGGCCCTTGGGGTCGCTGCGCATCGCGGCGCGGCGCCTTGGTCACCTCGAGCAGGCCGGCGTAGTCCTCGGTCGACGGCGCGGCGTCTGCGCCGACCTCCGGCTCGACGATCTTCACGTTGATCTTCTCCACCGTCTTCAGGACGGTGAACGAGATACCGGCGAACAGCAGCAGCAAGCCGATGTGCACCAGCGTCGAGACGGCGAAGAAGCGCGCCCCGCCGTACTGCCTGCCGGACCAGGGATCGAAGCGGGACGGATCCTGATCGTCGCCGTGCGGCGCGCCCACGGGCGGCTGCTCCTCGGCCATCGGTTAACTCAGTTCGCGGCTTGTTTGCGCTGCGCCGCGATCGCCACCTGCGCGGCGCCGGCCTTCTGTGCGATCGACAGGATCTTCACCGCCTCGCCGAACAACACTTCGCGATCGCCTTCGAGCACTACCGGCACATCGGGGTTGGCACTGACCAGGCCGCGGAGGATGCCCTCCACCTGGTCCATGTTCGTCGGCTGGTTGTTGACGTAGATCTCGTCGGCCGAGGTGACGCTGACGGTGATCTCGCGCGGCTGTGCCGAGGTGTTGTCGACTTCGGGCAGCGCGATCTTGGCGCCCGATTCGACCATCGCGGCGCTACTGACCATGAAAATGATCAGCAGCACGAGAAAGATGTCGGTCAGCGGCGTGATGTTGATCTCCGACATGATCGGAGATCGGCCGCGTTGCTTGAGGTTACCGAGCGCCATGCGCCTGCCGCCCGAGGTGGATCGCGTCGAGCACGCGGTTCGACGCGATGGTCAGCGCCGCTTCGATGCGCTCGATGCGGGTCTGGAAGTAGTTAAAGAAAATGACCGCGATGATCGCCACCGCCAGGCCGAGGCTCGTGGCGATCAGCGCTTCGGAGATGCCGGCGGCGACCACCGAGAAGCCGCCGCTGCCCATCATCGCCATGTTGTGGAAGGCCTTGATGATGCCGACGACAGTGCCGAACAAGCCGATGAACGGCGCACTGGCGCCGACGGTGCCGAGCACCCACAGCGGGCCCTTCAGCGCCTCGACCTCTTCGAACCGCTTCTCGGCGGTCAGATCGGTGAGGTACTCGAGCGAGTCACTCGAATGTCGCGCCAAGACATCGGTGAAGATACGACCGGCCGGCGTCGTCACCTGCGCGCGTGCGGTCTGCAGCGCTTCGCTGACTTGGCCTTTCTCGAGAATCGGTGTCAGACCGCCACTCAGCTTCAGCGTCTCGCCGACGACGTTGCGCAGCGCCCAGAGGCGCTCGAAAATGATGCTCACGACGACGACCGAGAACACGATCAACGGATAGGTGGCCAGCGCCCCCTGGTTGATCATCTGCAGAATACTCAGACTCTCCACACGGTTATCCTCCTTGGTCCGTTACCGAGTGGCGTCGTCGCTGCGATGGGACCAACGCGACGCGCTGCGCGATGGCCGCGCCGTGATGCGTGTTTGTAGGCTATCAACGAAGCTCGGTCCGGACCCGCGTTGCTATCCGGGGCCCTTGGCCCTGTCAAATTCCGCGCGCCATCCGGCTGGCTGCGCCATTGAGCGGCGGTTCACAGCGACAAAATGGCCTTGCTTCGCTCCCCGGCTGCGCCACAATTGCGGCGCGTCAACCATCCCTCTAAGCGATCCGTCGAGTCACCCGAGGAGTCAACCATGCACGGCATCGCTCGCATCAGCTTCAGCGGCGGCGCACGCCTCATGCCGGCGCGCAACGGATACGACCGAGAGTTGGTCTTCGAAGAAGCCGAATGCTGCGCGCGGCGGCACGGGCTGGCGCGCCTCGAGCTCGGCTCGGCAGCGATCACCATCCGCCGCGCCGCGCTGCCGGCGCAGCCGTGCGGCGGCTGCGGTCAGCTGGTGGATCGGCTCGACTTCGCGCTCGGCGCGCGACACCTCTGCCCTCGCTGCGCCCGCCACAGCGCAGGCTGAGGCCGCGACGCCTCACGAACATCGCGGCCGCGTACCCAGCGAGCGCGGCCAACCCAGCGCGGCTCACCTCGCACGGCTTTCACGCGCTGGCCCAAACCGTCACAATGCGCCGGCATGAGTGGGCGCGACGTGGGAACCGACGGCGCGTGGCTGGTCACCGAGCAGACGGCGGCTCGCCGCGAGCCGAACCTCGAAGCGCCCGAAAAGGTCCGCTGGCGAGCGGGGCTGCTCTCGTTGACCGTCGGCACCGTGCTGCTCGGGGCGAAATACCTCGCCTACCAGCTGACCCATTCGACGGTCATCCTGTCGGACGCGCTGGAAAGCATCGTCAACGTGGTCGCCGCCCTGTTCGCGCTCGGTGGCTTGTTGGTGGCCGGCTGGCCGGCCGACCGCAACCATCCGTACGGGCACGGCAAGATCGAGTTCTTCAGCGCCGCTTTCGAAGGCGGGCTGATCGCCTTCGCCGCCATCCTCATCATCAAAGAGGCCGGCGAGGCATTGCTGTTCGGCCATCAGCTGAAAGAGCTCAACCTCGGTCTGCTGATCATCCTCGGTGCCGGGCTGACCAACGCCGCGCTCGGCTTCTACCTGCTGCGCGTCGGCCGCAGGTACCGCTCGATGACTTTGATCGCCGACGGCACCCACGTGCTGGCGGATTTCTGGACCAGTATCGCCGCGGCAGTCGGCATCGGCCTGGTGCAACTCACCGGCTACTCGTGGCTCGATCCGCTGGTAGCCATCCTGGTCGGGCTGAATCTCATCTGGACGGGCTTGAGCTTGGTGCGCCACGCCGCCGGCGGCTTGCTCGACGAGGAAGATGTACCGCTGCTGGAGCGCGTCGTGCGCGCGGTCAATGCCAACCTCGCACCGGGCGTCATCCGCATTCACTTCCTGCGCGCCATTCGCGCCGGGCGCTTTACGCACGTCGACGCGCACCTCGTCGTGCCGGAGTTCTGGACCGTCGAGCAGGCGCACGAGTTCGGCGATGCTTTCGAGCGTCGCGTCGTGACTGCGCTCGACATCGACGGCGAAATCGCCTTCCACATCGACCCCTGTCATCGCCAGTTCTGCGCCTCGTGCGAGATCGACGACTGCCCGATCCGCCTGGTGCCGTTCAGCGGCCGCGGCTGGATCCAGCTCGAAGACGCCATCCAACCCGATCCGGTCGCCATCCACCACTAGCCGGCGCCCGTTGTCGCGCGCGCCCGGCAAACGCTTGACGGGCATTTCGGCCGCGGCCTAACGATGCCGAATGCGCTCCCCGTCTGTCGTGTTCGCGATCGCCATTGCCTTGCTGGCTGAGGGGGCGTTGGCTCAGTCCGAGCCGCGGCATGGGCTGTGCCCAGATGCGGAATATGCGCTGGTCGGCGGCCCGCTGACCGCCGGGGCCGCGTCGACCGGTACCGTCGAGCTCGGGACGCGCGCCGGACTCGGCGCCCTCTGTCCGCTTGCCGACGCCGTCGTGACGCGCAGCGCGACGCGCGGCACGACGATGATCCGCGCGCGCTGGGCCTCGTGTCCCGGCCTGCCCGGCCCGGTCGAATTGCGCGGCCGCATCGTCGACGGCTGCACGCGCCTGTTCGGCGACCTGCGCGCCCCCGGCATGCGGCGCCGCATCGAAGCACAGCGCAGTGACTGCGGTGAGGGCATCCTCGACGCTACGCCGCCGGACGTGCCGTACGCGCCGACGCTGGCATCGCTCGCCGCGCATGGCGTGCCGGCCTGGTTCAACGACGCCAAGTTCGGGATCATGATTCACTGGGGCATCTTCACGATCCCCGCATGGGCGGAGACGGTGCTCGACCCGCGCGACTGGCTGAGCGGCACGAAGCTGATCGACCCGCCCGACTACGGCGCCGAGTTTTTCAAACACATCCCGTACACCGAGTGGTACTCGAACACGATTCAGATCGACGGCTCGCCGGCGCAGCAACATCAACTCGAGACCTATGGCGCCAACGCGAAGTACGAAGACTTCCGGCCGCAATTCGATGCCGCGGCGACGCCGTGGTCGGGCGAGACCTGGGCCGACGCCTTCAGCGCCGCCGGCGCCAAGTACGTCGTCTTCGTGACCAAGCACCACGACGGCTACGCGCTGTGGCCGACCACCGTACCGCACCCCAAGCGCGCCGACTGGCACACCCAGCGCGACTACGTCGGCGAGCTGTCGTCCGCCGTGCGGCGGCGCTGCATGCGCATGGGACTCTACTATTCAGGCGGCTTCGACTGGTCGATCCAGCCCGGTCCCGTGCGCAACTCGATCGATGCGGCGCTGACCGTGCCGCAGACGCCCGAATACATCGCCTATGCCGATGGCCAATGGCGCGAGCTCATCGATCGATACCACCCAGCCGTGCTGTGGAACGATATCGGCTATCCGAACAACGCCGACGTCTTGAGCCTGTTCGCCGACTACTACAACGCGATTCCCGACGGAGTGGTGAACGATCGCTTCACCTTGATTGGCGGCATGACGCAGCACGATTACGTCACGCCGGAGTACAACGTCCTGAACGACATCTCGGCGGAGAAGTTCGAGACCGTGCGCGGCATGGGGCGCGGGTTTGCGTACAACCAGAATGAGCACGACGCCGATCTCGACTCGGCTGAGACGTTGATTCAGCTGCTGATCGACGTCGTCAGCAAGAACGGCAACCTGCTGCTCAACGTCGGGCCGCTCGCCGACGGCACGATTCCGGTCGAACAGATGTCGCGTCTGCGTGCCATCGGCGCCTGGCTCGGCACCAACGGCGAAGCGATCTACGGCTCGCGGCCGTGGTCGCGCGCCACTGCGATCACCAGCGACGGCGCGCCGGTGCGCTTCACGGCCAGCGCCGACGGCAACACCATTTATGCCTTGGTCTTCGGGGCGTTGCCGGCCGACCACATCACCATCGTCGGCGGCGTCGACTTCGTCCCGTCGCACGTGCGGCTGCTCGGCGCCGCGCCGCCCGTCGCCGCGACGCAAGTCGGATCCGACCTGCAGCTGACGATTCCCGCCGCGCCGGCCGGGCAAGCGGCCTATGCGTTCGCCCTCAGCCGATAGGCCGGCAGCGAACGATCGACCGCGACGGCACCGCTCACGCCGTTTGCTTGCGCGTGCCGTACAGGCGCGCGGCGAAGAGCGCGGCAAAGCCGAGATCGGGCGAGCCGGCGAGCGGCGCGAGGATCGGCAGGTCGCCGGCCAGCCAATACGCGATCAACAGCAACGCAAACGAGGCTTTGCCGGCGGCGCAGACCTGCAAGAAGAGCCGCTCCGGCGTGGGCGCGAAGGCGAGCCGCCAATAGCCGAGCCCAAAGAACAGGATCCACAGCGCCAGCAGCCAGCCATACAGCGGCGGCGCTTCTGGGATGCCGACCAGCCGGCGGGCGTACGTCACCGGCGGCATCAGGAGGATGCAGCCGCCGATGTTCATCAGCGCGGTGGCGAGCAGCGCGCGGCGAAATACGGCGTCGCTGATCATCCTTGGTCGTCGATCAGCGCCAGCAGCTCCAGCTCGGTCTCGGCGGTCCGGCGACCGAGACTCGCCAGCTCGACGCTCTTCACCAAACCATCGAGATGCGTGCGCGCCTGCGCGATGCAGATCGTCGCCCATTTGAGATTGCCGAACACTTCCCAGAAGCGGACGCGCGCCGCGTCGACCGGCGCCCCACCGGCGCGCTCGTACGCCTCGAACAGCGCCTCGCGCTGGCCGATGCCGCCCACCGGCAAATGGTCGCTGCCGAAGCGCCAGGCGCGCACGCACAGCCAGCCGAGATCTTCGGCGGCATCGCCGATGTGCGAGAGTTCCCAGTCGAGAATGGCGCGCACGCCATTGCCGTCGAAGACGACGTTGCCGATGCGATAGTCGCCGTGCACCAGCGCCCGCTGCGCGCCGTCCGGCAAGCGTGCGCGCAACCAGCGAAACGCCAGCTCGAAGGCCGGATGCGGCTCCGGCGCGATGCCGCGAAAGATTTGCTCGTAGCGATCGAGCTCGGCGAGCGCCGGCGACTCGCCCGCCGGCGGTGCGGTCAACGCCTCGAGCCCGGACGTGGCGGGATCGATGGCGTGGATGCGCGCCAAGATCTCGCCGAGCTGCGCGGTCATCGCGGCGCGCGCGCCGGCGAACGCCTCGTCGCGCAGCAGGCGGCGCGCCAGCGTCTCGCCCTCGACGCGCGCCATCAGGTAGGCCGGCCCGCCCAGGCCGTCCGCCTCGGTAGCCAGCCAGTACGGGCGCGGCACCGGCACGCCCGCCGCCCAGCACACCTGCTGCACGCGAAACTCTTCGTCGCGCTGTGTCTGCATGGTGCTCTTGCCGGGATCGCGGCGCAGCACCAAGGCCAGCGTCGTGTCGGCGCTGACGGCGTCGAGCGACCAGATCTCGCGCGACGCGCCGCCGGCGAGCTTGCGCAGCCCGTCGACGCGCACCGCAGTCCCGAGCTGGCGGCCGATGAATGCCGCCAGGCGCTCGCGCAAATCATCCGCCGTCATCGCGGCCGGCAGAGAAAGCACAGATCGCGGGCGATGAGAACGGCCGCGGCACTGCCGCAGCCTACAGCATCTCGACGCTGGCGCCGGCGCTCGGAGAGACCACGAACGCGTGCTCGCGGCCGCGCCCCGCCGGACGCGGCGCGTAGAAGGCGCGCTCCATGCGCGCCAGGAACAGCGCCGCGTCGGCGGCGCGGACCAGATTGATCGTACAGCCGCCGAAGCCGGCGCCGGTAAGGCGCGCGCCGTAGGCGCCCGATTCGTGCGCCGCCGCGACCAGTTCCTCGAGCGCCGGCGCGCTGATCGCATAGTCGTCGCGACAACTGGCGTGCGAGGCATGCATGAGCGCGCCGAGCCGTTTCCAGTCCGCCGCCGCCAGCGCCGCCTCGGCGGCGGCGACGCGCTCCGCTTCGCCGCACACGTGCCGGGCGCGCGCCGCGAGCTCGAACGTGGCGCTCGCCGGCACGTCGCCGATGGCCGCCGCCAAGCGCGCCCGCGCCATGCCGACTTGCGCTGCAATCTCATCGAGCGTCAGCGGCCGCCGCGGCAGCGCCTGCTCCAGCAGGTCGGCGAAGTCGACGAGCGAGCGCTCGGGAAAGAGCTGCGCGAGGTCGCCGAAATGCGCCAGCGGGCGTGGCAGCCGCGTGCCCAGCACGCGCTCCAGTACGCGGCACGCCAGACGGCATTCGGCGACGCGCTGGTTGTATGCGACGCGGGCGGCGCCGGATTTCTGCGCGTCGACCAGGCTGTGGCAGACGACCAGCGCCACGCCGCTCGGGATCGGCACGGCGCGCACGCGCAGCGGATCGAAGTCGATGCGCAGTGCGTGTCCGGCGCGGCCGAGCAGACACGCGGCTTGGTCCATACCGCCGGTCTGCGTCCCAACGTAGCGCTCCGCCTCCGCCGCTAGTTGCGCCAGCGGCAGCGGCTCGATGTGCCGGCCGGCGACGGCGAGCAGTGCCAGCATACTGCCGACGACCAGCGCCGCCGACGACGACAAGCCGGCGTCGGCCGGCACCTCGCTGTCGACGAGAAAATCGCCGCCGCGCAGCGCGCCGATGCCAAGCGTCCCGATCAGGCCGTGCGCCGCTGCCTGGTGATAGTTGCCCCAATCACCCGCGCCGAAGCGCTGGAGCCGCGCCTGCAGCTCGTAACGCCGCGGCGCGAAGCGCTCGTCGCTGCTGGCGATCCGCACGCCGCAATCGGCGCGGTCGGCGGCGACAACCCATAGCTGCCGCTCGATGGCGAACGGCAACACCGGCAAGCCGTTGTAGTCTGTGTGCTCGCCGATAAGATTGACCCTGCCCGGTGCGCGCACCAGGAATCGCGGGCGTCGCCCGTACAGAGCGACGAAGCGCGCGATCACCCGGTCGCGCCGCGCCGCCGTCGCGCTCACGCCTCGCCTCGCACCGAACCGAACAGCGTCGCCGCGGCGGCAAGATCGGCCGGAGTCCCCACGTCGGACCATGGGCCCCGCACCGGCACTGCGTAGGCGCTGCAGCCGGCGCGGATCATCTGTGCGATCGCGAGCGGCAGCTCGTATTCGCCGCGCGGCGACGGCGCGAGTCGGCGCGCATACTCCAGCACCGCCGGTGTGACGTACATCAAGCCGGCGTTGTTCCAGCCAGTCGTCGAGCTGCCGCGCGGCGGCTTCTCTTCGACGCGAGTGACGCGCCCGTCCGGCTCGACGTACACGGCGCCGCCGCGCCACGGGTCGTCGACCGCATTGACCGCCAGCTGCACAGCACAGGGGCGCGCCGCGTAGGCCGCGACGAACTCGCGATAGAAGGCGTGCGGCACCAAGATGTCGGCCCAGCCGACGACGAATGGCCGCGCGCCGAGCAGCGGCGCCGCCAGCAGCAGCGCGGTTGCGGTGCCGTTCGGCTCGCTTTGCCGGCAGTACGACAGACGCAGTCCGAGCGCCGCGCCGTCGCCGAGCGCCGCGACGATCTGGTCGCCGCGGTAGCCGGTGACCAGCACCACGTGGTCGATGCCGGCGGCCGCCAGGCCGCCGAGCACGTAGGTGATCAACGGTCGTCCCGCCACGGCGAGCAGCGGCTTGGGAATCGTGTCGGTCAGTGCGCCCATGCGCGAGCCGCGCCCGGCTGCCAACACCACCGCGGTTGTCATGCCGTGAAATCCATAGACCAGGCGCGCGCGTAAACGCGATAGAGCGCGCGCCGCCACGCCTTGACTTGCGCGACACCGCCACCAAAGGTCCGCCCTTCGAAGGAGACTCTCATGCGCACCACTCGCCCTGAGCTGACGCGTCCGAAGCTCGACTATCCCCGCGTGCCCTACCACGGCCTGCTGCGCCGCAGCGTCGAACGCACTCCCGACAAATGGGCCACCGTCTTCCACGACCGCATGCTGACCTTCCGCGAGATCGAAGGGGCCAGCAACGCGCTCGCCAACGGCCTGCTCTCCATGGGCGTCGGCAAAGGCGATCGCGTGGCGCTGCTGATGACCAATCGCCCGGAGTACGTCATCAGCTTCCAGGCGACGTCGAAAGTGGGCGGCACGGTCACGCCGATCAATCCCGCCTATCGCTCCGACGAGGTCGAGTATCAGCTCAACGATTCGAACGCGTGCGTGCTGATCGTACACGAAGAGCGCTACCCGCTGGTCGACGAGATCCGCGCCAATCTCAAGACGGTCAAGCACATCCTGGTCATCGGCAGCGAGTCGCCGGCCGGAACCGTGTCCTGGGACGCGCTGGTGCGCGAGCATCCGGCCAGCCCGCCGCCGGAGGTGGCGCTCGACCTGGAGCGCGACCTGATCGCCCTGCCCTACTCGTCCGGCACCACCGGCTTGCCGAAGGGCGTCATGCTCAGCCACCGCAACCTGGTGTGCAATCACATCCAGTGCATGTCGGCGGCGCGCATCACGCAGCGCGACACGCTGCTGATGTTCCTGCCCTTCTACCACATCTACGGCAGCATGCTGATGGGCGCCGCGATCGGCAGCGGCGCGACGCTGTGCATCATGGAGCGCTTCGACGCCCTCACCGCGCTGTCGATCACCGAGCGCTATCGGGTCACGCTCTTCTACGCGGTCCCCCCGGTACTCCTCGGATTGATCCAAATGCCGGAGCTGCAGCGCTTCGACCTCTCGTCGGTGCGCTACATCATGAGCGGCGCGGCGCCGTTGCCGCCGGAGATCGCGCGCCGCATGCAGGAGCTCACCGGCCTGCTGGTGCTGCAAGGCTACGGCCTGACCGAAGCGTCGCCGTTGACGCATCTCAATCCGGTCGACAACCCGGAGCTGGTGCGCATGGACTCCGTCGGCTGGGCGGTGGCGGATCAGATCGAGGAGATCGTCGACGTCGACGACGCCGCCAAGGTGCTGGGCGTCGACGAGGTCGGCGAGCTGCGCATCCGCGGTCCGCAGGTGATGCAAGGCTACTGGAACGCGCCGCAGGAAACGGCGCGCGCGCTGCGCGACGGCTGGCTGTACACCGGCGACATCGCCCGCAAGGACGCTGACGGCTACGTGTACATCGTCGATCGCAAGAAGGAGATGATCAAGTACAAGGGCTTCGGCATCGCTCCTGCCGAGCTCGAAGCGCTGCTGCACGAGCATCCGGCGGTCGCCGATTGCGCCGTGGTGCCGAAGCGCGATCCCGAAGCCGGCGAGATCCCGCGCGCCTTCGTCGTGCGCGCCGCCGGTGTGAGCATCAGCGAACACGAGCTCATCTGCTTCGTCGCCGAACGCGTCGCAACGTACAAGCAAGTGCGCCTGGTGACCTTCATCGACGCCATCCCGAAGAATCCGTCCGGCAAGATTCTGCGCCGCGTATTGAAAGAGCAGGAGTAAGGCCGGTTGTTGGTTGTTAGGTTGTTAAGTTGTTAGGTCGGAGCAGGTGCATCGAGACGAATCGGAAGAATTGCAAACCTGCAACATGCTCGGACGGTCGGCCGGCAGGCTGCCGGAAAAACCCTGCGCGCTGACGCGCTCTGACCTAACAACGAACAACCTAACGACCTAACAACCTGCCGCATGCGGATTCTGATTGCCGGCACCGGCGCGCTGGGTTCGGTCTTCGGCGGCTTCCTGCGCCGTGCCGGCGACGACGTGACGCTGCTCGGCCGGGCGCCGCACCTCGACGCGATCGCGCGCGACGGGCTGCAGATCGAGGGGTTGTGGGGAGCCCATCGCGTCCGCGGCTTCACCTGCGTGCGCGACGTCGCCGCACTCGCCGGCACCTTCGACGCGATCCTGCTGCCGGTGAAGTCGCCGGACACGGCAGCGACGGCGCGCGCCGTGGCGTCGCATCTGGCGGAGAACGGCGTCGCCCTGTCGCTGCAGAACGGGCTCGGGAACGTCGAGGCGATCGAAGCCATCGTCGGCGCGCCGCGCACGCTCGGCGCGCGCGTGATCTTCGGCGCGACGGTCGACGCGCCGGGACAGGTGCGCGTCACGGTCTTCGCCGATCCGACGGCGATCGGCTCGCTCGACCCGCATGCGCATCCGACACGCGACGCCGCGGCGCGCGCCTGGGCGGCGCGGCTCGACGCGGCGGGCGTGCCGAGCGTGTACACCGACCGCCTGCCGGCGCTGCTGTGGGCCAAGGTATTCTATAGCGCCGCGCTCAACCCGCTGGGCGCGCTGCTGCGCCTGCACTATGGGGCGCTGCCCGAGCGCGCAGCGACGCGCGCCATCATGGATGCGGTGCTCGACGAGGCGTTTGCGGTCGCCGCCGCCGACGGCGCCGCGCTGCCCTGGGCGACGGCGGACGCGTATCGCGCCGAGTTCTACGGCCGACTGGTGCCGGCGACCTACGATCACCACTCGTCGATGCTGCAGGACCTGGCGCGCCTTCGCCGCACCGAGGTCGACGCGATCGGCGGCGAGGTCGTGCGCCGCGGACAGCGATACGGCATCGCCGCGCCGGTGAATGAGGCGCTGACCTGGCTCATTCACGCAGTCGAAGCCCGTGGCCGCGCCGACTGAGGCGGACGGCGTCGATTGCATGGCGCGGTGCGGCCGTGCCAGACGCGTCGCATGATCGACCGCCGGCGAGCTGCGGCATGGCTCGCGGTCAGCAGCTTGTTTCTGCTCGCGCATCTGCCGCTGCTCGATTTGCCGCTCGAGCGCGATGAAGGCGCGTTCGCCGCCATCGGCGAGGAGATCCTGCACGGCGCGGTACCGTACCGCGACGTCTTCGACCACAAGCCCGCCGGCGTGCACTATGCCTACGCCGCGGCGCTGCTGGTGGTGCCGCCGACGACGCGCGGCATCCACGCCTTCCTGCTCGGTTGGACTTTCGCGACGATGCTCGTCGTCGCCGCGGCGACGGTGCTCCTGGCTGGCGAGGCGGCGGCCGTCTGGGCCGCCGCGTTGTTCGCCGTGCTCAGCGCCAGCCCGGCCGTGCAAGGCTTCTCCGCCTCCAGTGAAATGCTGCTGCTCTTGCCGCTCAGCGCCAGCATCTGGCTGGCGCTGCGCGCCGCGCGCCGCGCCGGCAGCGCGCGCCTGCTGTGGGCGGCGCTCGCCGGCGGCATGGCGGCGGCAGCCTGCTGGTTCAAACCGCCGGCCGCACTGCCGGCGCTCGGCGGCGCATTGGCACTGGCCAGCAGGCGCGGCAGCGGCGGATGGCGCGATGCGTGGCGGTCGGTCGGCGCGTGGCTCGCCGCCGGCGCGCTGGTCGGGGCGATGCCGTGGCTCCTGTTGTCCGCCGCCGGCGCCGAGCCGTGGTACTGGTTGGTCGAACACAACCGCTTGTACGCCGCGCTCGCGCCGACCGACTGGAGCCAACGGGTCTGGCTGCGCTGGCAGGAGGCGCGCTGGGATCTGGCGCCATGTGCGCTGCTCGCCGCGATCGGCCTGGCGTGGAGCCTGTGGCGGCGGCGCGCTGGCTCCGGCGTCCTACTCGCGTGGTTGACGTTGTCGCTCGCCGCCGTGCCGCACACGCCGTTTCTCTATCGACACTATCTCGCCCTGGCTCTACCGGCCCTCGCCGCTGCGGGCGGACTGACCATCGCCGCGATCCGCATGGACCGCGCACCGCTGCGCCGCCTCGCGCAGCTGGCGGTGCTCGCCCTGGTGCTGCTGCCCGGCGTCGTCGCCGAGCCGTGGTACTGGCGCGGGCCCGACCCACGCGCCGTCGACGAGCATTTGTTCGGCGCGCAAGGCTTCGGCGCCGCCGCTGTCGTCGCCGACTACCTGCGCGCGCACAGCGCGCCGAACGAAGCGATCTTTGTCTTCGGCTCCGAGCCGCAAATTCCGTTCCTGGCTCGGCGACGCGATCCGAATCCCTACAAGCTCGTCTATCCGCTCACCTGGAACTGGCCGCGGGCGCATGAATTTCAACAGCGCGCCTGGTCCGCGGTGGCGGCCGCGTCGCCGGCGTATCTGGTCATCGCCCGGGCGCCACCGAGTCTGATGCTGTCGCCGCAGCGCGATCGCTTCTTCGAAGAACAGCTCAGCGCCTACGCCGAGGGCTACCAGCGCGAGCAACTGCTGGTGTACGGCCGTGACGGCTACGCGTTGGTCCGCCCGCCGGCGCCCGCCGAGACGACGGTGCTCTACGAGCTCTGGGCGCGCCGCCTTCCGCGCGGCGTCAACGCTCCGCAGACGCCTTGAACGAGCGCTGCGAAACCCTCTATGGCTGCCAGCTTGGTGACGCCATGACATTTCGACTGACGCAATCGCTGTTCGATCGGATCACCGCACGGGCGCGCGCCTGTTTCCCCGACGAAGCCTGCGGCTTCGTCGTCGAGCGCAACGGCGCGTGCGACGTCGTGCTGGTGACCAATATCCAGAATCAGAAGCACGCCGAGAATCCGGAGCAGTTCCCGCGCACGGCGGTGATCGCCTACACCATGGGGCCCGAAGCGGCGCCGGTGTTGATCGGCCACGATCGCGGCGAGCTGACCATTCGCGCCATCTTTCATTCGCACCCGCAGCACGCAGCGTACTTCAGCGCCGAAGACAAGAAACAGGCGACGCTGTGGGACGAGCCGAGCTATCCCGACGCGGCGCAAATCGTCGTCTCGGTGATCGACGGCGAGGTGCGCGAGAGCAAGGCATTCCGCTGGAGCGAGCCGCAACGCGACTACGTCGAAGTGCCGTTGGAGGTCGCGTGACGCGTCTGCACTACACGCTGAGTGGCGAGGGGCCGCCGACCCTCGTGCTGACACACGGGCTCGCCGCCGGGCAGCCGATTTGGGCCGCGCAGGTCGCGGCACTGGCGCCGCGCTGTCGCGTACTCACCTGGGATCTGCGCGGTCACGGCCGCTCCGCGCCGGACGCGTCGCCATGCGCGATCGCCGATCTCGCCGCCGACTTGCGCAGCGTCCTGGACGACGCCGGCGTCGAGCGCGCCGTCGTGCTCGGCCATTCCGCCGGCGGCGTCGTCGCGATGCGCTTCGCGCTCGATCATCCCGAGCGCACCGCCGGGCTGGTGCTGGTCGGCACGGCGAGCGAATGCAACGAGCGCGCCCGCGAGTTCTACGAAGACCTGGCCGCCATCGCCGAAGAGCGCGGCATGGAGCCGGTGTACCGCCGCCTCGGCGTCAACGCCGCACAGGCCGCCGAAGCGCCGACCGACGCGCCGACCTTCGCGCGCGTCGCGCGCGCCATGGCCAGTCTCAACGCGGCCCCGCTCACCGAGCGCCTCGGCGAGATCCACTGCCCGGCGCAGATGATCGTCGGCGAGAAGGATTTCCTCGGCGCCGGCGGTTCGGTGATTCTCAGTCGCCGTATCGCCGGCTCGGCGCTGGCGATCGTCCCCGGTCGCGGTCACGGGCTGTTCCTGGAAGACCCCGACGGATTCAATCAGCTGGTCTGGCAGTTTCTCGATCGGCTGCCGGCGCGCGCGCTTCCCGCCTGAAGGAACGCCTCGCCCGCCGGCGTGCTCCATTTCCGAGCCCACGTGCTGGCGCTGCGAATCGGCCTCGTTCAGTAGCGTGACGTCAGCATGATTTCGCGCCCGCCGACGTACTCGACGGTGCCCGGGTACGACGCTAGGCGGGGCTCATGCAGCGGCTGGCGGCGTGGCCATACGGACATCTCTGACTGGCCATCGCCGCGACGGAAACGTTCCGCCCCGGCAGAGATTTCACCTGGTCCCGAACGCTTCGTTGAACAAGGCTTGATTCAGGCCGTAGATCTGCTGGCCGCCGGCGACATACAGGACCTCGCCGGTGATCCAGCTGGCCGCCGGAGAGGCGAGGAAGACCGCCGCGTAGGCGATCTCGTCGGGACCGCCAAAGCGCGCGATCGGTATCCCGTCACACAGCGTATCGATGTTGGGGTCGTAGGTGACCTTGAACGCCTCGGTCTGAATCGGGCCGGGCGCGACGCAGTTGAGTCGCACTCGCGGCCCCCATTCGATGGCCAGCGTCTTGGTCAGCTCCAACACGCCGGCGCGCGCTGCGGCGGTGTGCGCGATGCCGGGGAATCCGCGGCCGACGACGGCGATGATGTTCACGATACTGCCGCCGCCGCCATCCAGCATATGGTTGCCGAACACCTGCGTCATGTTCCAGGTGCCGGTCAGGTTGGTATCGATCACCGCTTGCCAGCCTTTGGGCGAAAAGTGGCGCGCCGGCTGCGCGAACTGCCCGCCGGCGTTGTTGACCAGGATGTCGATCTTGCCGACACGCGCCAGCACGTCGGCCGCCAGCGCCTCGACGCCGGCGCGATTGCGAATGTTGACGACTGCCGTCTCGATGCGCCGGCCGGTCGTGGCGCGAATCTCCGCCGCCACCGCGTCCAGCCGTTCCAGATTGCGCGCCGCCAACACCACGTCCGCGCCGGCCTCGGCGAGCTGCTGCGCGATCGCCAACCCGAGCCCGGTGCCACTGCCGGTGACCAACGCGGTCTGCCCCTTCAGCAGCTCGGACGAGAACACGCGGATCTTCGGTGGGGGAGGCGGCAACATAGCCGAGGTTGTCAGGTTGCAGATCGTCAGGTCGTGAGCTTGTTGGACGAGCGGTGATTCACACTAAACTCGTGCATGCTTGCCGCCCAACAATCTGCGAGTAACGACGAGACGACCTGCCTCACGCGTAGCCTTCGAGCTTGGCGATGATCTGCAACATCACTTCGTCGGCCCCGCCGCCGATGCTGAGCAGACGCGAGTCGCGCCAATAGCGCGAGACCAAGTACTCGTCCATGTAGCCGTAGCCGCCGTGGAACTGCAGGCACCAGTCGGCGACCTTGCGCACCAAACGCCCCGCCGCGAGCTTGGCCATCGAAGTCTCGCGCGTACATTCCTCTTGCGCGACGTACATGCGCACGCAGTGGTAGTTGAACTGGCGCAGCATCTCGATCTCGGTCTGCAGCTCTGCGAGCGTGAACTGCACGACCTGCTTGGCGGCCAGCGGCTTGCCGAAGACGTGGCGGTCTTTGACGTACTCGATGGTGCGCTTGAGCATCGCCTGCGCGCCGGCGACGGCGCCGAGCGCGGCGATCATGCGTTCCTTCTGAAACTGCTTCATCTGATAGATGAAGCCCCAACCTTCCTCGCCGATGCGATTGGCGACCGGCACGCGCACGTCCTCGAACACCAGCTCGGCGGTGTCGGACGAATGGTTGCCGAGCTTCTCGAGCTTGCGGCCGATGCTGAACCCCGGCGAATCGGTCGGCACGACGATGAGCGTGAAGCCGTGATGGCCCGCGCTGGCGTCGGTCTTGGTCAGCAAGGTGATGTAGTCGGCCTGCGTCCCGTTGGTGATGAAGATCTTGCGGCCGTTGATGCGGTAGACGTCGCCGTCGCGCACCGCGTGGGTGCGAATGGAGAACACGTCCGAGCCGGCGCCCGGTTCCGTGACGCCGATCGCGCCGACCATCTCGCCGGCGATCGACGGCCGCAGGAAGCGCTCCTTCAGCTCGTGGCTGGCGAAATCGTGCAGGGCCGGCGTGCACATATCGGTCTGCACCATCAAAGCCATCGGGATGCCGTTGCACGGGCAAACCTCCGACATCGCCTCGGTGTAGGCGGCGGTCCACCAGTAATCGAGGCCGGCGCCGCCGTAGGCGGTGTCGTAAGTGATGCCGAGCATGCCGAGCTCGCCGGCGCGCTTGAACACCTGATGCGCCGGGAAGGTGCGCTCGCGCTCCCACACGTCGATGTGCGGGTTCACCTCTTTCTCGAAGAAGTCGCGAATCGTCTGCTGAAAGGCTTGTTGGTCCGGCGTGAAATAGTCCATCGCCGACCGAGCTAGCATTGCCGATTGCGGTTGGGTAGCGCCCGCGGCGACGGCCGTATGCGTCGCGCTCAGCAGCGGTCAGCCGATCGGCGGCAGGGCGGCGACGAGCCGATCGATGACGCGAAACAGCGACTCGGCGCGCACCGGCTTCGAGACGTACTCGTCCATGCCCGCCGCCAGACAGCGCTCGCGGTCGCCGCTCATCGCGTGCGCCGTCATGGCCACGATCGGCACGTGGCCACCGGCGAGCTGCTCGCGCGCGCGTATGCGTGCCGTCGCCTCGAAGCCGTCGACGTCCGGCATCTGCACATCCATCAAGACGAGGTCGAAGGTGTTCGCGGCGGCGGCGGCGCACGCCGCCAGACCGTTCTCTGCGATCACGACGCGGTGGCCGGCTTTCTCCAGCAGGCGCACGGCCAAGCGTTGGTTGACGATGTTGTCCTCCGCCAGCAGCACGCGCAACGGCCGGTGCGGTGCCGGCACGGACGCGTAGGTGGGGCGGTCGGCGGCGCCGCCGCGGCCGCGCCCCAGGCGCGTGGTGAAATGAAAGGTGCTGCCGCTGTCGACCGTGCTCTCGACCCAGAGCTCGCCGCGCATCATGGCCACCAACTGCCGGGCGATGGTGAGCCCCAAGCCGGTACCGCCGTAGCGCCGCGTGGTCGAGCTGTCGGCCTGTTCGAACGGCGCGAAGATCGCCTCCAATTTCTCGGCCGCGATGCCGACACCCGTATCGCGCACGCTGCAGTGCAAGACGACCGACGCATCCGTGATGGCGCGTGCGGAGAAGTTGACCGTCACGCTGCCGCGCTCCGCGAACTTGACGGCATTGCCGATCAGATTGACCAGCACCTGGCGCAGTCGACCGGCATCGCCATACAGCGCGTCCGGCACGGCCGCGTCGACGCTGGCGGCGAGCGTCAGCCGCTTGGCCTGCGCGCGCGGCCGCAGCAGCGACAACGTGTCCTGTACCACCGCACGCAGCGCGAACTCGCTCGGATCGAGCGCCACCTTGCCAGCCTCGATCTTGGAGAAGTCGAGGACATCGTTGATCAGCGTCAGCAGCCACTCGCCGGAGCGATGGATCGTCTCGACATACTCGCGTTGTTCCTCGTCGAGCGCCGTCTCGAGGGCCAGCGCCGCCATCCCCAAGATGCCGTTCATCGGCGTGCGGATCTCGTGGCTCATATTGGCGACGAAGGCGCTCTTGACGCGGCTGGCCGCCTCCGCCGTTTCCTTGGCGCGCTGCAGCTCGCGCTCGGCCTCTTTGCGATCGGTGACGTCGCGCGAATTGACCACTACCCCGCCGACGTCCGGATCGCTGCTGAGATCGCTCTGCGTCGCCTCCAAGATCCGCCAGCTGCCGTCCGCATGACGGAAGCGGAATTCGAAGGCGCTGTTGCCGAGCATCGCAAGGTTGGCAAACCGGGCCGCGATCATGGCGCGGTCGTCTTCGTGGATCAGCGCCGCTACGTCACGTCCCACCAACGCCTCCGGCGCATAGCCTAGGATTCGCTGGTGCGACGGGCTGGCGTAGCGGATCGCGCCGTCGAGGGCGAGAATCGCGATCAAGTCCGAGGCGTTCTCGATCATGCTGCGGAACAGATGCTCGCGGCGCCGCAAGCCGTCTTCGGCGGCGCGCCGCATCGAAACGTCGGTCATCGCGCCGATCATCCGCACCGGACGTCGTTCCGCGTCGCGCACGACGTAGCCGCGATCCTCGACCGCCGCCCAGCTGCCGTCGTAACAGAGGAAGCGGTAGTCGTCGCGCCAGAAGTGCCCGCCGCTGCGCAGCACGGCGTCGAGCCCGTCGAGGACCCGATCGCGATCGTCGGCGTGCAGATGCTCGGCCCACCAGTCGGCGGTGTCGCGCACCGCATCGGCGGCATAGCCGAAGAGCGCCTGCGCGCCCTCATTGCGCTGCACACGACCGCTCGCACAATGCCAATCCCAAATCGCGTCGTTGGTCGCGAGCGAGACCAGCCGATGGCGCAGCTCACTGTCGCGCAGCTCCGCTTCGGCGAGCTTGCGCGGCGTCACGTCGACCGTGCTGCCGACGACTTCGAGCGGCACGCCGCGTGGGTCGCGCACCAACACCGAGCGGCTGTTGAACCAGCGATAGTCTCCATCGGCATGTTGCCAGCGATAGTCAGTTGTCGACGGGCGGTCCGCCGCAATCTCGGCAAATGCCGTCAGAAAGGCCGCGCGATCGTCGGCATGGACGCGCTGCGAAAAGAACGCGGTGCCGTCGGCGGCGGCGAAACGCGCCGGCGCAAAGCCGGTGAGATCGAAGACGTGTTCGCTGAACCACATGCTGCCGGCCGCGAGCAAGGTGCGATGTAAGGTCACCGGCAAGGCGCGCAGCAACGCCTCCTGCGAAGCCGCGCTCAGTGGCAAGGCAGCGCGCCGCCGCGCGCGCGACGCGGCCGGGCGCCGGCGCGACGGCCGCGCCGCGCGACTACGCGGCCGAGCCGACGGCATTGGCTGCCTGCACCAGCGGACGCTGGCGGACGCGCGCGATGGCGGCGAACAAGTCGGCGGCTCGAATCGGCTTGGAAACGTAGGCGTCCATGCCGGCGCCCAGACAGCGCGCCTCGTCGCCGGTCATCGCGTGCGCGGTCATGGCGATGATCGGCTGACGCGGGCCGCCGGACGTCTCGCCGGCGCGGATCGCGGCGGTGGCCTCGAAGCCACCCATGATCGGCATTTGCACGTCCATCAGCACCACGTCGAAGGCGGTGCACGCGAGAAGGTCGAGCGCTTCGCGGCCGTTGCCCGCCACGGTCACCGCGTTGCCGCGCTGCTCCAGCAAGCGCGTCGCGAGGCGCTGATTGACGACGTTGTCCTCCACCAGCAAGATGCGCAGCCCGTGCGGCGCCGCCGCCGGCGGCTCGACCGTCGCATCCGACGCCGTCGCGCTGGGCACGTGCAGGCGCACGGTGAAATGGAACGTGCTGCCGACCCCGGGCGTGCTTTCCAGCCACAGCCGGCCGCCCATCATGCCGACCAACCGCGTACAGATTGCCAAGCCGAGCCCGGTGCCACCGTACTTACGCGTCGTCGATCCGTCGGCCTGCTCGAAGGCCTCGAAGATCGCCGCGTGTTTGTCGGCCGGAATGCCGATGCCCGTGTCGCGCACGGCGACGTGCAACATCACATCGGCGTCGACACAGATCGGCGGCGCCAACAGCGTCGGCGCTACCGCCGCGAGCACGCCGACGCGCACGCCGACGCCGCCGTGATCGGTGAACTTGATCGCGTTGCCGACCAGGTTGAGCAGCACTTGGCGCAAGCGCACCGGATCGCCCTCGACGCGCGCCGGCAGCGTCGGATCCAGCGACCAATCGAGCGCGAGGCCCTTGCTCTGGGCGCGGTGCCCCAACGCCTTCAACGCGTCGCCTACCAACCCGTGAACGCCGAACGGCACCTGCTCCAGCGCCAACTTTCCGGCTTCGATCTTGGAGAAGTCCAGCAGGTCGCTGATCACCGCCAGCAGCGAATCCGCCGAGTACTTGGCCAGATCGAGATATTCGCGCTGCTCGGCGGTCAACGCCGTCTCCAACGCCAGGTCGGTCATCCCGATGATGCCGTTCAGCGGGGTGCGGATCTCGTGGCTGACGTTGGCGAGGAACTCGCTCTTGGCACGATTCGCCGCTTCGGCGGCGTCCTTGGCGATACGCAGCTCGTCTTGCTGGCGACGCAGGGCCGACTCGGCCGTGACGCGCTCACTGACATCGCGCATGTTGGCGATCACCAGCTCGCCGCGCGCCGGATCCAGCAGATGGGTATTGACCGACTCCAAATGGCGCCATTCGCCGTGCGCATCGCGAATGCGGGTCACCATGCGCGGGCCGGTGCCGAGCTGCTGCACGAGCTCGGCGAAGGCGCCCTGCGCGACCAACACATCGTCCGGATGGATCAGCTCGAAGACGCTGTGCCCGACCATATTATCGGGGGCGTAGCCAAGCATCGGCATCACCGACGGACTGACATATTGCACGCGACTGTCCATGCCGACGATGACGATGACATCCGAGGCGCGCTCGATGAGCATGCGGAAGTGCGCCTCACTGCGCCGCAAGTTGTCTTCGGATCTCGCCAGCGCCGCGTTGCGCTCATGCAGCGCGGAGCGGAAGTGCGCGAAGTCGGCCGCCACCCAAATCGAGATCGCGAGCATCGCCAGCACGCCGACCGTCGGGTAGGCGGCGAGCGCGCTGACGCCGCCGGTCACCGACCAGACGACGCCGACCAAGGCCAACAGCGCACTGACCGCCAACACCGCTTGCAGGCGGGCGCCGAGCGGCAAGAGCGTCGCCGAGACCATCGCCAGCCCGATGAACAGCACCGGCGGCGTCTGCAGATCCTGTGTGACGATGCTCGATGCGGCGCTGACCGAGACGGTCACGAACAGCGTCAGGATGGTCAGCGTCGACACTTGCGCCGGCGCGCTGGGGCGTCGCAGCGCGACCAGAATGGCGCCGAACAACACTGCGCCAACCAGCTTGATGGGCAGCAGCCACTCGAGCTGTTGCGGGTCGAGCCAGAAATCCCCGGCGGCAAAGAGCGAGAACGTCGCCAGAATGATCCACACCCCGGCGCGCAAGCGGTCGACGAAGAGCAGACGCTCGGCCCAGGCGCGAGCCCGCGCCGACGATGATGATGGAGCGATCATCCCGATACCGCTGCCGCTCATCGTCGTCCGCGCGCGCGGTTCGGACATCGAAACACCGACCCTGCTGCCTCCGACCCTCTCACTCGCTGCACGCCGCCTAGCTCCTGACGCGCGCGGATGGAGCACCTGCCATGCCACACGGCGGCGCATGGACTTGCGGGCACAGACCGTGTCGGCAGCGTCGCCCGTGCGTCGGCAGCGACGATCCGACGCGTCTAGAACGGCGAGTTGACGCTGAGACAGCGCGCGATGCGCATGCGAGATACCATGCGGCGGGCGGTGTCGCCCCTCACCGACGGAGCGCTGCGCCCGCGTCGCAGGCCGGCGGGTCGAGGCGGCCCGCCGTCACGCCGCGGCGGCCGTACGGCGCCGTGGCATGAGGCGATGGAGTGGGATCCGCTCGGCGACCCGTACCCACAGACCGTACATGACCGGCAAGACGACGAGGGTCAGCGCGCAGGCGCTGAGCGTGCCGCCGACGATGACCACGGCGATCGGCCGCTGCACTTCGCTGCCGATCGCGTGGCTCATCGCGGCCGGCACGAGGCCCAGCGCGGCAAGCGCCGCGGTCATCAACACGGCGCGCAGGCGCTCGCGGCAGCCGGCGCGAATCGCCGCGTCGAGCGCCCGGCCCTGCCGGCGTTGCTCCAAGATGGCCGACAGCACCAGCACGCCGTTCAACGACGCCTGGCCGATCAGCGCGATGAAGCCGACGGCAGCAGAGACCGACAGCGGCATGCGCATCCACACCAAACCAGCGGCGCCGCCGACCAACGCGAACGGGACATTGAGCAGCACCAGCACTGCCGGGGCGAACTCGCCGAAGGCGTTGAACAGCAGCACCAGGGTGATGAGCAACGCCACCGGCACGACCAGCTCTAGGCGCGCCATCGCGCGCTCTTTGCTTTCGAACTCGCCGCCCCATTCCATGGTCACGCCCGGCGGCAACGGGACCTTTTCGTTCACCGCGGCGCGCGCTTCGTTGACGAACGAGCCCATGTCGCGGCCGCGGACGTTCATACGGATGCCGATGTAGCGATGGCCGTTCTCGCGACTGATGGCGGCGCGTCCAAGACCGACGTCGACGCGCGCCAGCGTCTCCAGCGGCACGGTGATGCCGCCCTGCACCGGCACCTGCAGCTTGCGGATCTTCTCGACCTCGTCACGCGCCGCGATCGGATAGCGGATGACGATGTCGAAGCGCCGCTCGCCGTCCCAAAACACGCCGACCGGCCGGCCGCCGAGCGCCGCCTGCAGAATGCCCTGGAAGTCCTGCATGTCGAGCCCGTAGCGGCCGAGCGCACCGCGGTCGGGCTCGACGCGCAGCTGCGGAATCTCGCTCGATTTGACGATGCCGAGATCGGCGACGCCGGACACATCGCCAATGGTGCCGCGAATGCGCTCGGCGAGGTCCTGCAGGACGCGCAGGTCGTCGCCGTAGATCTTCAAGGCGATCTGCCCGAACTGACCGGAGATGTTCTCATTCACGTTGTCGCGGATCGGTTGCGAGAAATTGACCTCGATGCCGGGGATCTCCAACAGCGCGTTGTTGAGCCGCGAGATTACGTCGCCGAGATCGTACACGTGCGCCGGCCATTGTTCGGGGGGTTTCAGGCGCACGAAGAACTCGAGATTGTTCGCCAGCGTCGGGTCGGTGCCGTCTTCGGGCCGGCCGAGTTGCGATTGCATCACGTCGACTTCGGGATAGCGGCTGAGAATGTCGGTGATGCGCGGCACGAGCCGCCGGCCTTCATCGAGGCTGATATTGGCCGGCAAGGTGAACGTCAGATAGAGCGACCCCTCGTTGAGCTCGGGCAGGAACTCCGAACCTTGATGTCCCAAGGCGACGAAGGCCACGACCAGCGTCGCAATGCTGCCCAGCAACACGATCACGCCGTGCGACAAGGCCCAGCGCAGCGTCGGCTCGTACATGCGCTGCGCCCACCGCAACACCGGCGAGATGCGGTGCTGGATCGGCTTGCGATACGCGAAGCTGGCCAACACCGGCACCAGGGTCACCGAGAACATCAGTGCGCCGATCAATGCCGCAACGACGGTATTGGCCATCGGCGCGAAGATGCGGCCCTCCACCTTCTGCAGCATGAAGATCGGCAGGTAGGCGGCAATGATGATGAGCAGCGAAAAGATCGTCGGCCGCGCCACTTCGCTCGCCGCCCGCTCGATGCGCTCGCGCATGTCGCCGATCACCGGCGCGCCGTCATGGCTCGAGAGGCGGTGCACGATGTTCTCGATGATCACCACGCCGCCGTCGACGATGATGCCGAAATCCACCGCGCCCATGCTGAGCAGATTGGCGCTCATGCCGCGCGTCTTGAGGTAGAGGAAGGCCGACAGCAGCGACATCGGGATCAGCGCCGCGACGATCAGCGCTGCGCGCAGGTCGAGGAGGAAGACGAACAGCACCAACACGACGAGGAGGCCGCCTTCGAGCAGATTGTGGCCGACGGTGTGCAGCGTCGTTTCGACCAGATCGGTGCGATCGTAGAACGGCAGCACCCGCACGCCCGGTGGCAGCAGATGCTGATTCAATTCCTCGATGGCGGCGCGCACCCGCTCGAGCACCACGGTCGGATTCTCGCCGCGCCGCATGAGCACGATGCCTTCGACGGTGTCGTAGCTCTGGCCGCGACTGACGACGCCCTGGCGCGGCGCCCAGCCGTCGGCGACCGTCGCAACGTCCTGCACCTGTACGGGCGTGCCGTCGCGCGTCGCCACGGTGGTGTGTGCGATGTCGTCGAGCTGCGCGAACAGGCCCTGGCTGCGGATCACCATCTGTTCGGCGCCGCGCTGCAATACGCCACCGCCGGCGTTGGCGGAGGCTTTATCCAGGGCATGCGCCAGATCTTCGATGGTCAGATCGTAGGCGGCGAGCTTGGCCGGCGACGGTTGGACGTGCACTTCGCGCACCAGGCCGCCGTAGCTGACCACGTCGGCGACGCCGTCGACGCGCAGCAGACGCGGCTGCACGACCCAGTCTTGCAGGGTGCGCAGCTGCATCGGATCGCCGCCGGCGCCATCCATCGAATAGCGGTAGATCTCGCCGATTGGTGTCGCCAAGGGGCCGAGCTCCGGCGACACGCCGTCGGGCAACTCGGCGTCGCGCAGGCGCTCGAGCACCTGGGCGCGCGCGAACAGCGGATCGACCCCATCGTTGAACGTCAGCGTCACATTCGACAGGCCGAACAGCGAGAGGTTGCGCAGCCGCGCCAGCCCGGGCGTGCCGTTGAGCGCGCGTTCGATCGGCAAGCCGATCTGGCGCTCGACCTCTTCCGTCGGCTGCCCCTCGAACAGCGTGATGACGGTGACCTGGGTGTCGGTCGGGTCGGGAAACGCCTCGATGGTCAGGCCGCGAAACGAGATCGTGCCGGCGATGATGACGACGACGGTAAAGAACAGGACGGCGCCGCGATTGTGCAGCGCGAAGCGAACGATGCGCTCAAACATGGAGAGCCCCGCGGGATGCGCCGGCTTATTGGCTGGCGAGATCGACGGCGTTGAGCAGCAACAGCGCGCCTTTGGTGACGTAGGTATCGCCTGGCGCCAAGCCGCTGGCGATCTCGACCTTGCCCTCGTGCTGGCGGCCGACCGTCACCAATCGGCGCTCCAAACCGTTCGACCCGGCCTGGCGTACGAAGACAAATGATTCCTGATCGTCGGTGACGACGGCTTCTGCCGGCACCACCACGCGCGGCTGGTCGTCCGGCGTAAACGCCACTTGGACGAAGGCGTTGGGACGCAACGCGTGCGCGCTATTGGGAACGCGGACGCGCACGTCGACCATGCGGCGTTGCGGATCCACGACCTCGCCGACGTACTCGATCGTCCCGGGGATCGCGCCATCGCCACCCGAGGCGGGGAGCACCTGTGCCGGGGCGCCGACGTGTAGGTCGCGCACGCTCTGCTCCGGCACGTCGGCCGCGACGATCACTTCATCGAGCTCGGCGATCTCGAGCAGCGGATCGGTGCGGTCGGGCCCGACCTGTTGGCCGGCGAGCACGTTGCGCGTGACCACCACGCCGGTGCGCGGCGCGGTCAACCAATACAAGCCAGCGGACGTCTCATCGAGCGACAAGCTATGCAGTTTCGATTCGGCGGCGGCGCGCGCCAGTTGTGCGGTTTTGAGCTCCTGCTCGGCTTCGATGAGCTTCTTCTCCGGCTCGGCGCTGAGCGCCACCAGCGAGCGCAAGCGTTCGACCGTCTTCGACCGCATCGCTTCGGCGGCGCGCATCTCTTCGTACTCGCGGCCGAGATCGACCAAGTCCGACGAGCGCACCGCGACCAGGCGGTCGCCCTTGTTGACCCGTTGACCGAGCTTGACCGCGACGTTCTCGACGCGACCGGCAAGCGGCGCTTCGATCGGCTGGGAGCGTGCTTCATCCACCAACACGCGACCGGGCACGGGCGCCGGCTGCAAGGATGGCTGCAAGGCCGCCTGCGCGAAATCCAGGTAGGTCCACGTCGGCGCGCCCTCGCGAATTTCGACTCTCGTGCCGTCGGCCGCGAACGGTGCCGTCTCTGCAACCGGATCGGCATGGCGGCCGAGGCTCCCCACCGCGGTCGCGCCGGCGACCACGACGAGAGCGGCGATGGCCAGTCGCGCCGGCGTGAACGGCGTGCTGGTCGGCGCGGCAAGGGTGGGCTGGTTGTTGGTCATGGAACAGATGCCTCCTGGGGAAAATCGGCCGGCGTCGGGAACAACGCGGCAGCGCGCCGCGCGTCAAGCGCGGCGTCATACAGATCGAAATCGAGTTGCGTACGCTGCAGCAGCACTTCCTGATAGCGGCGCCGCGCGAGCAGCACGTCGACCTGCGACGCGCCGCCTTCGCGCGCCGCGCCTTCGGTATTGCTGCGCATCACGTCGGCTTTCTCGCCGGCGGTCTGCAACTGTGTCAGGCGGTCGCGGACCAACGCCCGCCGGCGCGACGACGCTTCGAGCGTCAAGCGCCCGGAGTTGGTCAGGGCGTCGCGCGCGCGTCGCGCGCGCGTCAGCGCCGCGCTGGCGGCTTCCAGATCCGCTTGCCCATGGTCGGCGATCGGCAGCGGCATCTGCACGCCGAGCCCCAAGCTTTGGCGTTGCGCGCCCGAGGCGACGAAGGTGTCGTACGTGTAACCGAAACGTACCGTGAGATCGGGAATCGCCTGCCGCTTGGCGAGGGTCACGCGTTCGTCGGCGGCCTGCAGCGCCGCATCGAGCGCTGCCAGGTCGGGGCGCCGCGCCGCGATATCCGTCGACCACTCGGCCGGCAGCGAGGTATTGCCGCCGCGATCCAGGTAGGCGCGCGCCGCCTCTTCCGAGCCGAATGCCGGGCAGGTGGCGGCGAGGACAGTGGCGCAATCGGCACGCGCCGATTCAAGCTCGGTCCGCGCCTCGTCGCGCTCGGCGATCAAGCGCAACTGCTCGGCCTCGGAGCGGTCGACGGACATACGGGCGATCTCGCCTTTGTCGGCGCGGGCGCGATCCAGATTGAGCAAGCGGTCGCCCTCGCCGACCTCGTGGTCGAGCATGGCGGCGCGCTCCTCGTTCATGGCGATGTGGCCGATCGTCGTCAGCAGATCGAAGAACTTGTCGGCAAAAATCGCCCGCGCCTGGGCACTTGCCGCCTCGCGCTCCGCGGCGGCGGCATTTTGCCGCGGCCCACGCTTCGCGAGCTCGAAGAGCTCCGACAAGCCGACCGAGTAGTTCGGAATATTGCCGACCGGGTCGCTCAAGTTTGCTGGATTGGTGCGGCCGACCGGAATCGTCCCCCAGCCGAGATCCAGCTGGGGATTCGGATACAGGTGCGCACGCGTCACTTCGCTGGCCGCGACTTGCGACTGCTGGCGCGCTTCCAGGACTTCGGGAGCGCGATCCCAGATCAGTTGAGCGAGGCGGGCTTCGTCTTGATAGTCCGCCGGGCTCAATGCTTCGTCTGCCCAGGCGGCCTGACCGATCGCGATCAGCGGCAGGCTGATCAGGATCGGTAGCAGCGGGGGGCGCCCCGACCGGGTGGGGCTAGGCAACATCGCCTCCTCCATCTATCCCGGGCGCCGCGCCCTCGATCCCCCGTGCAATGCACGTCGGGATAAGACGCCGAATACGAATCAAGATTCAAACGGAAAAGTGCCCAGGACCATTTTAGCTAATGATAGCCGCCCGGGTGGTCGAATCGGGGGGGCTTTGCCGATGACTCGAGTGGGTCGAGCAGGCGGCCGATCAGGGTATGCGAGGTGGCATCCTCGACCCGCAGCTGGACCAGATCGCCCACCGCGGCGCTTTGCGCCGGGAAAACAGCGGTCTTGAACTCGCGCGTCTTACCGGCCAGCCAGCCTTCGGGGCGGCGCGCCGGCCGCTCGACCAGCACCTCGACGTCGCGCCCGACCCACCCGGCGTTGATCTCCGCCCCGATCGCTTCCTGCTGGTCGATCAGGGCTTGCAGGCGCCGACCTTTTTCCGTCTCGGAGACGGTTTCGTCCCATTTGCCGGCTTTGGTGTGGTCGCGGCGTGAGTATTTGAACAAGAACGCGTTGTCGTAGCGCACCGAGCGCATCAGCTGCATCGTAGCCTCGAAATCGCCCTCGGTCTCGCCCGGAAAACCGACGATGACATCCGTACTGAGCGCCAGGGTCGGCACGGCCGCGCGCAGGCGTGCCACGAGCTCGAGGTACTCGGACACCGTATAGCCGCGCTGCATACGCGCCAGCACACTGTCGGAGCCCGATTGGACGGGCAAATGCAGCTGCGGGCAGACGGCCCGGCACTCGGCCATGGCGGCGACGGCCGACTCACTCATGTCGCTCGGGTGCGGTGAGGTAAAGCGCACGCGAGCGATTCCGGGCACCGCGGCAGCGCCGCGCAACAGGCCACCGAAGTCCACCCCGTCGGCGCGATAAGCGTTGACCGTCTGGCCGAGAAACACGACCTCGCGATATCCGCCAGCCGCCGCATCGCGCACCTGAGCCAGTACCGCCTCAGAGGGTACGCTGCGCTCGCGGCCGCGCACGTACGGTACGATGCAGAACGTGCAGAACTTGTCGCAGCCGCGCATGACCGTGACCCAGGCGCGCACGCCATCGGCGCGCTGCGGCGCCAGATCGGCGTAGGTCTCGTCACGGTCGAGCCGTACATCGGTAAACGGGTCGCCGCCGAGCAGCTCGGGCAGGCGGCGGTAGCCATCGGGACCTACGACGAAATCCAGCCGCTCGAGCAGCCGGTCCTTGAGATGCTGCGCCATGCACCCGGCGACGCCGATCTGTAGGTGCGGCTTGCCGGCGCGATATTGCGACAGCGTACCGACGCGGCCGAAGATGCGCTCTTCGGCGTGCTCGCGAATCGCGCAGGTGTTGAGCAGGATGACGTCGGCCTCGGCGGGGTCGGCCGCCGCCGTATACCCGGAACGCGTCAGATGACCGCGCATCAGCTCGGTATCGGCCAGGTTCATCTGGCAGCCGTATGTTTCAATGTAGACCGACGGCATGGGATCGCGATCTATACCCCAGTCAGGTGTGCGTTGACAGACCCGTTCTCGGCGCCGGCGCCTCGATGCGAGCGTGCTGGGTTTGATTCGCCGCAGCACGGCGCCTAGTCCTGTGCCGCGACACCTGTCACCACATGGCCGACCGCATCGCTTGCCTGCTGCCGAGCGCGACCGAGATCGTCTGCGCGCTCGGTCTTGCCGACCGTATCGTCGGCGTCTCGCACGAGTGCGACTTTCCGGCCGAGATTGTCGGGCGGCCGGTCCTCACAGAGCCGAAGCTCGATCCGCGTGGCAGCTCGGCTGCCATCGATGCGCAGGTGCGGCGTCTCGTGGCCGACGGACTGAGCGTCTACCGCATTCGCGAGTCCGCGCTGTGCGCCGCACGACCGGACCTGATCGTCACGCAGGAGCAGTGCGAAGTCTGTGCGGTATCGTTCACTGAAGTTCAAGCCGCGGCGCGCGCGCTGCTGGCGACGCCGGCCGAGATCGTGTCGCTCAAACCGAACCGGCTCGACGACGTGCTGGACGATTTCGTTCGCGTCGGCATCGCCGCCGGAGTCGCCGACGCCGGCTCTCAGCTGGCCGCGGCAAGCCGCGCACGGCTCGATCGCCTGCGCGCACACGTCGCCCACGTACGCAGCCGGCCGCGCGTCGCCTGTATCGAGTGGATCGAGCCGTTGATGGTTGCCGGCAACTGGGTGCCGGAGCTGGTCGAGATGGCCGGCGGCACCTACGATCTCGTCGCTGCCGGCGCGCACAGCCCCTCGATCGGCTGGGACGCGCTGCTCGCGGCGCAACCCGATGTGGTGATCGTCATGCCGTGCGGTTTCCCGCTTTCGCAGACGCGGCCGGAGCTGCCGGCGCTGACCGCCCGCCGCGAGTGGCGCGCGCTGCCCGCCGTGCGCAATGGCCGGGCCTATGCGGTCGACGGCAACGCCTACCTCAACCGCCCCGGTCCGCGTCTCGTGGATAGCGCCGAGATCCTCGCCGGGCTCATCCAGCCCGGCTATTGCGCCAGCCTGCTCCCCGCCGACGCGTGGCAGCGCATCGACGACTAACCGCTTCTTCCGACGATCAGGCGGCGCGCTGACTCGGGTCATCAGGCTGCGGCGCCGCGTCATCGATGCTGAGGATCATCACGGCGTCAGCGCGGTCGTGCGCCGGCCTGGCGGACGAGATGCGCGCAGAGCGACACCTGATCGACGCGCAGCGCGACCTCGGGCCGGTAACCAGTCGTGAACGGAATCGGCTATGCGATGCGCGATAGCCGTTACGCATCTGCGCCAGGTGATGCGCGCGATGCAGGCGACTGCGCGCCGACGCGTCAAACTGTCGCGGCCCGACGACTACCCGCATGCGCTTGAGCGATGTGTCCTCGCGCCGGCGCATGGCCGGGGCGGCGAGGCTGGGAGATCCCCGATCGCGCCGGCGCGTTCTCCCTCGCGTGCGCCGGCTCGAAGCGCATCTGTCGCCGGAGCGACCAGACCGCCGCGGCGTAAGCGCAAATCACCAACAGCCACAGGACCATGTTGAACGAAGCGTTGCCAGCCGCATGCCAGCGCGGCTCCGGGCAACCCTTGCTACGTCGCGCAAACGTTGTGGATCGCGCCGGTTGCGCATCGCAGTTTCACGCCGCACCGATCGGGTGATGTGCACGGGGCGGTTTGCCGCCGAGTTGCGTCCCGCACTACGCTGCGGCGATGAGCGGTCCGTTGGAAGGCATCCGTGTGCTCGAGCTCGGCTTCTGGGTCGCCGGCCCGGCGACCGCCGGGATCCTCGCCGACTGGGGCGCCGAGGTGATCAAGCTGGAGCCGCCGACCGGCGATCCCATGCGCGGCCTGTTCAGCGAAGCAGCCGGCGTCGATGTGCCGATCAACCCGCCGTTCGAGCTCGACAACCGCGGTAAGCGCAGCATCACGCTCAATCTCCAGAGTGACGAGGGCCGCGCCGTGGCGCGCCGGCTGGTCGAGCGCGCAGATGTTTTGGTCACCAATCTGCGCACGCCGGCATTGGCGAGCTTCGGCCTCGACTTTCCGAGCGCGCAGGCGATCAACCCGCGGCTCGTCTACTGCCACCTCACCGGCTACGGCACGCAGGGCCCGGACCGCGACCGGCCCGCCTACGACGTCGGCGCGTTCTGGGCGCGCGCCGGCGTTGCCATGTCGCTGGCGCCGAAAGGCAGTGAGCCGCCGCAGCAGCGCGGCGGCATGGGAGATCACACCACCGCGATCGCCGCCGTCGGTGCGATCTGTGCCGGTCTGGTGGCTCGCCAACGCACGGGCGCCGGACAACAGGTCTCGACCTCGCTGCTGCGCACCGGCGTCTACATCATTGGATGGGACGTCAACACGCGCCTGCGCCTCGGCCGCGTCGAGTCGCCGTACGATCGCCGCCGCATCCCGAACCCACTGGTGAACTGCTACCGCGCCGGCGATGGGAAGTGGTTTTGGCTGCTCGGCCTGCAGGCCGATCGACATTGGCCCGATCTGGTCCGTGCGCTCGGCCGCCCCGAGCTGCGCGACGACCCCCGTTTCAAGGACATCCGCGTGCGGCGCGAGCACAACGAAGCCTGCGTCGCCGAGCTCGATGCCATCTTCGCCACCAAATCGATGGCGGAGTGGATCGCGGCATTCGACGCCGCCGGCATGTGGTGGGCGCCGGTGCAGACGATCGGCGAGATGCTCGACGACGCGCAAGCGCGCGCCGGCGGCGTGCTGACCACCACCGCCGTTGCCGAGGGTGAAGCGCAGACGGTCGCGAATCCGGTCGACTTCGCCGGCACGCCGGCCGCGTCGCCCGGTATCGCGCCCGAGCTCGGCCAGCACACCGAGGACGTGTTGCTCGAGCTCGGCTACGACTGGGAGCACATCGCCGCCTTGCGTGCCCGCGGCGCGCTGGGATGAAGAGTTGAGGGTCGCAGCGGCCGCTCCGAATCTGCCGTGCCGCGATAAACCCGCGCCGACTCTGGCGTGCCGGCAGGAATCAGCCGGAGGACGAACATCCGTGCTCGCGATCGGCTCGGACCCGCCGCGACGCGGTGCGGGCGCGTGGCTGCGCTCCTCGCCCTACTGCAGCGTGAAGTAGAAGGTCGCACCCCGACCAACCGCCGCCTCGGCCCAGACGCGCCCGCCGTGGCGGTGGATGATGCGCTGCACCGTAGCCAGACCGATGCCGGAACCGGGAAACTCGTCCGTCGTGTGCAGTCGCTGAAAGGCCCCGAACAGTTTGCCCGCATACGCCATGTCGAAGCCGACGCCGTCGTCACGGACGAAGTAGGCCAGCGATCCGGCGGCGGCCGCGCGTCCGAGCTCGATGTGCGCGCGCTCCTGGTGGCTGGTGTACTTCCAGGCATTGCTCAACAGATTGTCGAGCACCACGCGCAGCAGTCCGGCATCGGCAACCGCCTCCAGCTGCGGCGCGATGACGAACGTGACGCGGCGCGTGGGATCGCTGCGCTGCAGCGCGTCCACGAGCTCCCGTGCCAGCGCGCTGAGGTCGACCGAGGTCACATGCAGCTCGCTGCGCGTCAAACGCGACAGGCTGAGCAAGCCGTCGATGAGCTCGCCCATGCGCTGCGTCGCCTCGCGCACGCGCACCAGATAGCCGCGGCCGGCGACGTCGAGTTGCGGCGCGCAGTCTTCCAGCAGCGCTTGACTGAAGCCGTCGATGGCACGCAGCGGGGAGCGCAAGTCGTGCGAGACCGAGTAGCTGAACGCCTCGAGCTCGCGATTGGCGGCCTCCACTTGCGCCGTGCGCTCGGTGACGTCGCTGACCCGCTGCGCCAGCTCGGCGGCCAGAAGGCGCACCGACTCCTCGCTGTCGCGCAGCGCCTGTTCGGTGCGCTTGCGCGCGGAGATATCCTCGACCACCGAGATGGCGTAGCGCGGCGTGCCGTCCGCCTCGCGCACCATGGAGGCGGTGAGATTGATCCAGATCACTTCGCCGTCTTTGCGGATGTAACGCTTCTCCATCGTGTAGGTGGAGATCTCGCCGGCGATGAGGCGCTGGACATAGGCCAAATCGGCGTCGAGGTCGTCCGGGTGAGTGATGTCCTGGAAGCGCGATGCCAGCAGCTCTTCGTATCCATAGCCGACGATGGCGCACAGCTTCTCGTTGACGCGCAGCCAGCGGCCGTCGAGGGCGACGTGCGCGATGCCCACCGCCGCCTGCTCGAAGGTCGCGCGCAACCGCTCGGTGCTGTCGCGGAGCCCGACGTCGCCGGGCGGCGCGGTGAGCCCGGGAATCCCTGAGCCCGCCAGTCCGCGCAGCGCACGCCGCCACCACGGCGCGCCGCTCACGCCACCACCGGTGTCGTCAACCATGCGGCAGTGTCGAGCCAATCGACCATCACGGCGGCAGCCTCGCTGCCGCGCATATAGGTCAGCGGCGGTGAGCGCGCCAGCCGCTCACCGCGTGGTGGCTGAGCGCCACTAGTCTCCTGTCCCCGAGGTTCGCCGCCTATTTCGCCGGCCCTCGACGCCTCTGGCGGCGTTGCGGCCTGGAAATATTCTCGATGTTCCGTCGTCGCGCGCCAGCCCAGAGACGCCGATCGCTCGCCGAAGTAGTCACTGAACTTCGGGGACAGGACACTTGCTAGACTAGATCGCGTTGCGTCCGCGCGCGCCGCTGCGGATGTGCACGATGTCGTCCAACGGCAGGACGGCGATCCGACCGCCGGCGCTGTCGTCCTCGGCGGCGACGGCGTCGAGCGCCCGCACACACCCGACGAGCGCTTCGTCGCGCACGACTACTTCGAGACGCAGCTGCGGGCTGAACGAGGCCGCGTACGACGCGCCGCGGTAATGACTGGCGCGCGGCTGTTTCGCGACGCCCTGTACCTCGGTGATGCTCATACCGTCCGCGCCGGCAGCGAGTAGCGCGTCGCGCGCCGCGTCGAGGTGATGCGGGGCGATGGTCGCTTCGATCTTCTTCATCGTCGTGTCTCCCTCCGTGCGCGGACCATTGCCCAGACCGTGCCAACTCCCGGCAGCGCATCCCGTCGCCGCAGACGGGGCGCGGTGTCGTGCAATCTGCATTCGCACGGTTGGGAAATGGATGCGGTACGCTGCAATCTCCGTTCGCGCGATTAGGAACGGGGCGCGACCGCTTTCAGTCTGGAACCCCGGAGGCGGTGGCGTGTCGCTTGCTTAACTCAGAGTCCAGGAGGCGACACACGTGATCGACTGGACTCTATTGGGAATGACGCTGGCCATTCTGCTCGTCGGCATTTGGTACGCCTGCACCAGCGGCGGCAGCGATGAGGATACGGCGCAGCCGCCGGCCGATTTGCCGGCGGCCAAACCGACCTCGTCCAGTGCCGATAGCGAGCGCGCGACGCGCGACGCGGGCAGCTCGTCCGACTCGACATTGCGCGTCGCACGGCGCGCCTGAGTCGATTGCAGGCTGCAATGCCGTACCCGCGCCGTCGTGCAATCTGCCCGCTGCGCGATCTGAGCCGGTGAATCGAGATTCGGTGCCACCGGTCTGGCTCACCCGTTGCTCTATCGAGACGACAAGCCACCACACCGCATCGCGACGCTGCGATGCGCGAGAAGGATGAGGGAATCCTAGCCCATGGACATCATCTATCTGCTGACCGTCGCCGGCTTCTTCGCCGTGGCGATCGCTTACGTTCGCTTTTGCGATCGCGCCTGAGTCGGAGACGCGAATGACCATCGACTACGTGTTGGGCGCCGTGCTGGCGGTCTCGCTGATCGCCTATCTGCTCTACGCGCTACTCAAACCGGAGCGCTTCTAGCCATGACTGCCAACGGAATCCTGCAGATCGCCGTCTTCTCGGCGATCATTCTCGCGCTGACCAAACCGATCGGCCTGTACATGTATCGCGTCTATGAAGGACCGCAGCGTCCACTCGAGCGCACGCTCGGCTGGCTCGAGCGCCTGCTCTATCGCGCCTGCGGCACCGACCCGCGCAGCGGCCAGACGTGGGTGCAGTACGCCTTCGCCATGCTGATGTTCAGCGCCGTCTCGCTGCTGGTGACGTATGTGATGTTGCGCGTGCAGAACCTGTTGCCGCTCAACCCGCAGGGCTTCGACGCGGTCGGCCCCGACCTGGCGTTCAACACCGCGGCGAGCTTCACCACCAATACCAACTGGCAGTCGTACGGCGGCGAGTCGACGATGTCGTACCTCAGCCAGATGGCGGCGCTGGCCTGGCACAATTTCACCTCCGCAGCGGTGGGCATCGGCCTCGCACTGGCGCTGGCGCGCGGCATCACCTACCGCCCCGGCCCGAACGGCAGCCGTTCGATCGGCAATTTCTGGGTCGATCTGATTCGCGGCATCGTCTACATCCTGCTGCCGCTCAGCCTGCTGCTGGCGGCGCTGCTGATCTGGCAGGGCGTTCCGCAGACCTTCGACGGCAACGCCGCCGCCGTGACGCTCGACGGCGGCGCCGCGCAATCGATCGCGCGCGGCCCGGTGGCCTCGCAGATCGCCATCAAGCAACTCGGCACCAACGGCGGTGGCTTCTTCAACGCCAACAGCGCGCATCCCTTCGAGAACCCGACGCCGTTCAGCAACTTCCTCGAGATGCTGGCGATCTTCCTGATCTCCGCCGGGCTGACCTACACGTACGGACGCATGGCGCGCGATCAGCGCCAGGGCTGGGTGCTGTTCGGCGCCATGGCGCTGCTGTTTCTGGTCGGCGTCGGCGTCGCGTACCACGCCGAGAGCCAGCCGAACCCGGCGGCGGCCGGTCTGGCGATCGATCAATCGGCGGGCAATCTTGAGGGCAAAGAGGTGCGCTTCGGCATCGCCAGCTCGGCGCTTTTCGCCACCGCCACCACCGACGCCTCGTGCGGCGCAGTGAACGCCATGCACGACAGCTTCAACCCGCTCGGCGGTCTGGTGACGCTGGTCAACATCCAGCTCGGCGAGGTCATTTTCGGCGGCGTCGGCGCCGGCCTGTACGGCATCTTGGTGTTCGTGGTCCTGGCGGTGTTCATCGCCGGCCTGATGGTCGGTCGCACGCCCGAGTATCTCGGCAAGAAGATCGAGGCGCGCGAGATGAAGCTGGCGGCGCTCTACATCCTGATCTTCCCCCTCGCCGTCCTCGGCTTCTCCGCGTGGGCGGCGGTTGCGCCCTATGGCGTGTCGTCGCTCAACAACGACGGCCCGCACGGGCTGAGCGAGATTTTGTATGCCTTCAGCAGCGGCGCCGGCAACAACGGCTCGGCCTTCGCCGGGCTCAACGCCAACACGGCTTTCTGGAACACGACGCTGGGCCTGGACATGCTGATCGGGCGCTTCCTGATGATCGTGCCGGCGCTCGGCATCGGCGGCGCGCTGCTCAATAAAAAGATCGCGCCGCCGTCGCTCGGCACGTTCCCGACCGACGGCACCCTGTTCGTCGCGCTGCTGGTCGGCGTCATCGTCATCGTCGGGGCACTGACCTACTTCCCGGCGCTCGCGCTCGGCCCCATCGTCGAGCACTTCCTCGCCCTCCAAGGACACCTCGTATGATGCGTTCGCTCGTCGCGCAGCGGCGCAGCGCAGAAGGCGAAGGGGCCCCGCGCCGTTCCCTCGGCGGTGGTGCGCTCTCCAGGAACGGCACCCTTTGTCTTCTGCGC
>Ga0265314_10000494_pt1 | contig 51177 bp, 46 predicted proteins | sample 4126metaG_FD_203106 | JGI IMG/M metagenome (GOLD analysis project Ga0265314, IMG submission 203106) | Rhizosphere microbial communities from Carex aquatilis grown in University of Washington, Seatle, WA, United States - 4-1-26 metaG | ecosystem: Host-associated > Plants > Roots > Rhizosphere >... | reverse complement strand
CGGCCGGAGTCATTCCGTATATTTGCGATCGCCCGACGCTCGATCTGCACGGGCTAACCGACGCCACCATCGCGCGCGTGCCGATCGACCCGGCGCATCGCGGCCGTATGGGACACGAGCACTGGTTGCAGGATCCGCTGGCGATTCGGGCGCGCGGCGCCGACGTGATCCTCGAATGGGTCGATCCGAACTCCTATCCGCGCAGCGTCGCGGTGCCGCCGCACGACGGCGTCGAGTTGGTGAGCGTGCAACTCGACGACGGCCGCTTCGTCGACTTCACGCTGCTGAATCCGGCGATGAAGGCACAGCTCACGGATCCGCGGCTGGTGTTCTATGACAAGACCCGCATCGCCGATCGCTCCGCGATGCACATCACAGATGCGGCGCTGGGCGAGTGGCCCATCGTCGATCACCTCGACTGGGGCGACCAGGCCGACGAGGAGGCGCATCAGTTCGCCGAGCAAGAGCCGCCGAACGCGCCGTACGACCACAGCTGGCACACCAAGCTGCTGACCTACCTGCCGCCGCTGGACGCCGTGCGTCTCGAAGACAACGGCCGGCGGATCTACGGCACCGCCGAGTGGAACGTGTCCAACGTCGATGCAACGCGCGATCTCCGCCTCGTTGTGCGCGTCGACTACAGCGGCGGCGGCGTATACGACGTGGAGGTCAACGGTCAGCCCAGCCCCGAGCCACTGGTAACGCCGTGGCGTCCGAACGAGTGGTGGGGCGAGGTGTCGGTGCCGGTGCCGCGCGCGCTGCTGGTGTCGGGAACGAATCACATCCGCCTGCTGCGGCGCGACCAGCCGGCGCGCGATGCGGAGTTCTTCTACATGTGGTTCCTGCAGCCCGCGGCGGCCGACGCAATGGCGGCGCCGGCCGCCGGCAACTGAGCCCTTGTGGCTGAGGCGGCGGCAACCTGTTCACCGCGACGCGGCAGGGTGAAATCGCCACATCCGCCAAAGCCTCCAGCTAGGAAGCCCTGACGCCGTCTGTTACGCTGCCGCAGATCGGCGGGACAGGAGTGGAACACAGCGCAGCGCAGCCGGCGAGCGGCGGGATGCAGGCGACGGCGCCGGCCGTATCGATCGTCATTCCGATCTACAATGAAGCGTTGAACATCCCGGCGTTGCACGAACGGCTGGCGAAAACGCTCGACGCGTTGGGCCGGCAGAGTGAAGTGCTCTACGTCGACGATGGCAGCAGCGACGATTCGTTGGCGTTGCTGCGCGGCATCACGGCGCGCGATGCGCGCGTTCGCGTATTGGAGCTGAGCCGCAACTCCGGCCAGCACGCCGCGGTGGTGGCCGGATTCTCCGCCAGCCGGGCGGACATCATCGTGACCCTCGATGCGGATCTGCAGAATCCGCCGGAGGAGATTCCGCGCCTGATCGAGCAGATCGAGGCGGGGAACGAAGTCGTCGGCACGTGGCGCGAGAATCGCCAGGACCCCTGGCTGCGCCGCGCCGTATCCGCGGTCATCAATCGCGCCACGGCCGCTGCCGTGGGTGTGCCGATGCGCGACTATGGCTGCATGCTGCGCGCCTATCGGCGCGAGATCGTCGATCAAATCGTCGAGTGCGACGAGCGCTCGCTGTTCATTCCCGCGCTGGCCAACGCGCTGGCGCGCCGCACGACGGAAATCGAAGTCGCCCATGCCGAGCGCGCGGCGGGGAAGTCGAAGTACAAGCCACTCAAGCTGATGCGCCTCGGCTTCGATCTGCTGACCGGCTTCTCGCTGATCCCGATCCAGTTGGTTTCCTTAGCCGGGATTTGCGTCGCGCTTGCCGGCGTCGGCTTCGGCATCTTTCTCTTCATCCGTCGCTTGATCGTCGGGCCGGAGGTCGAGGGAGTTTTCACGCTCTTTGCCATCTTGTTCGTGTTCCTCGGTATTCTCATTCTCGCCGTCGGCTTGGTCGGCGAGTACATCGGCCGCATCTATCTGGAAGTTCGCCATCGGCCCGCCTACCGCGTGCGTGCGGTGTATCGCGGCGGCGAGGTCGAGCGCTGAGCGATGCGGGCGATCGTCTTCGCCTATTCCGATCTCGGCTGCGTTGGCCTGCAAGCGCTTCTCGATCTCGGCGTCGACGTGGCGGCGGTGTTCACGCACGCGGATTCGCCGAGCGAAGCGATCTGGTTTGCGTCCGTCGCGCGCCTCGCCGCCGAGCGCACTCTGCCCGTCTTCACCGACGAGCGCCTCGATACGCCGGAGTGGAAGACGCGGCTGCGCGGCTGGGCGCCCGACTTCCTGTTCTCGTTTTACTATCGCCGGCTGCTGCCCGTTGCGGTGCTGGAGACGGCGCGGCGCGGCGCGCTGAATCTGCACGGCTCGCTGCTGCCGAAGTATCGCGGCCGCTGTCCGACCAATTGGGTGCTGATCCACGATGAACGCGAGACCGGCGTAACGCTGCACTACATGGTGGCGCGCGCCGACGCCGGCGATATCGTCGCGCAGCGTCGCGTGCCGATCGACGATGACGACACCGCGCTCACCCTGTACCGCAAGCAATGCCAGGCCACCGGCGACTTGCTGCGCGAGGTCGTGCCCCAATTGCGCGACGGCAGCGCGCCACGCCGGCCGAACGACATCGCGCACGGCAGCTATTTCGGAGGCCGCACGCCGGCCGACGGTGTGATCGACTGGTCGGCCGATGCGCGCACGATCTTCAACCTGGTGCGCGCCGTGGCGCACCCGTACCCAGGGGCATTCACGCATTGGCAGGGACTGCCGCTATTTGTGTGGTCCGCACGACCGAGCCCGCCGACTCCGTCTGACGCGGCGCCGGGCAGCGTCGTCGCGATCGACACGGACGCGCTGGTCGTCCAAACCGGCGGCGGGACGCTGCGCCTACTCACCGTGCAAGCGGCCGACGAAGCCGAAATGCCTGGAGGCGCTTGGGCACGCGCACACGGCGTGACGAAAGGAATGAGGTTTCAATGAAGGTTTTAATCACCGGCGGCGGCGGTTTTGTCGGCTCGCATCTCGCGGATGCGTTCCTGGCGCGCGGCGACGAAGTATTCGTGCTCGACAACGGTTCGGTCGCCAAGACCCGCCACCTGATGGGCAACAAACAGTTCCATTACGTGCGCGACAGCATTCTCGACCTGGAGATCCTCGAAGGACTGATCGCCAAGGCCGACTTGATCTATCACTTGGCTGCCGTCGTCGGCGTCGAGCACTACGTCGGCGATCCGTTCGAGGTGCTCAACATCAACGTCAACGGCACGCAGACCGTGCTCAAGCTGGCGTTCAAGCACCAGCGCAAGGTGGTGTTCAGCTCGACGTCGGAGGTGTACGGGCGCAATCCGAAAGTGCCGTGGAGCGAAGACGACGATCGCGTGCTCGGCTCTACGCGCATCGACCGCTGGTGCTACTCGACTTCGAAGGCGGTCGGGGAGCACTTCTGCTTCGCCTACCACGCCATGGGCTTGCCGGTGACGATCACGCGCTACTTCAACGTCTACGGCCCGCGCCTCGATCGACTCGACGTCGGCCGCGTCATCACCATCTTCCTCGGTCAGGCGCTGCGCGGCGATCCGCTGACGGTGATCGGTGACGGCCAGCAGACGCGTTGCTTCACGTATATCGACGACGCGATCCAGGCGACCGTCGCCGCCGGCACGGGCGCCGACACCGACGGCGAGGCGTTCAACATCGGCACCGACGTCGAGCACACCATTCTCGATCTCGCCAAAGCGATCATCGAAGTGACGGGCTCCTCGAGTCGCATTGAGTTCGTCCCGCAGGCGAAAATCTACGGCGACAGCTACGAAGACATCGGGCGCCGCGTACCGGACGTGCGCAAGATGCATCGCGTCCTCGGCGTGCGCGCCGTCACGCCGCTCGCCGACGGGCTGCGCAAGACGATCGAGTGGTTTCAGGCGGAAGGGCACGGCCCGCGGCCGTAGAGTGGATGCTTCGGTCTCCCGGGCGGCGCGCGTCGGCGCCGCCGTCCGAGAGGCCGCCGCGTAACAGCGCTCGTCTCCCATGTCGGAACCCACACAGGTCGCGCTCAAGGTCGACATCGATACGCACGTCGGGATGCGCGACGGCGTCCCGCGTCTGGTGGAGGCGCTGGCGCGGCGCGGCGCCCGCGCCAGCTTCTATGTGTCGTGCGGACCGGATCATTCCGGGCGCGCCATTCGACGCCTGCTCAAGCCTGGCTTCCTGAGCAAGATGCTGCGCACCAACGCGCCGGGCATGTACGGCTGGCGCACCATGCTCTACGGCACGTTGCTGCCGGGTCCGCAGATCGCGCGGGCGTTTCCCGACCTGCTGCGCAGCCTCGAAGGCGTCGGGCACGAGGTCGGCGTGCACGGTTACGATCACGTCTATTGGCACGACCGCCTCAACGGCCTGCCGTATTCCGCCGTCGCGAGCGAATTGAAGCGCGGCCTCGACGTCTTCGAGGCGATCTTCGAGCGGCATGCCGAGGCCTTTGCGGCGCCGGGTTGGCAATGCACGGCACACAGTCTCGCTGCGATCGATGCGGTCGGCCTGCGCTATCACAGCTGCACGCGCGGCGCGTTTCCGTATCGGCCGCAGGCCGGCGGGCGCACCTACGCGACGGCGGAGATTCCCACCACCTGGCCGACGCTCGATGAAACCTACGGCCGGGTCGGCACGACGCCGGCCGAGTTGGCGGCGTACTACACCGCCCAGCTGCGACCGGGCCTCAACGTCCATACGATTCATGCCGAAGCGGAAGGCCTGTCGCTGCTGCCGCATTTCGAGGCCCTGCTCGACACGCTGGTCGAGCGCGCCGAGCTGGTGCGGTTGATCGACGTTGCGGCACGGCTGGACGTCCCCGCCTTGCCGGTGTGCGCCATCGTCAACGGCACCACGGCAGGTCGCGCTGGGACGGTCGCTACGCAAGTCGTGCCGCCGGCCGCTCGCGGCCTCGAAGGCGCCGCGTGAGCGGCGCAACCGCGCCCGTGCCGTTCGGCGGTCGCGGCGCGCTCGGCTTGTTGATCATCGTACTGCTGCTGGCGGCGGCGTTGTACGTGTTCGGCGCGCGTGGCTTCGCGCTCAGCGAGCCGGACGAAGGGCGCTATGGCGAGATCGCGCGCGAGATGGTCGAGAGCGGCGACTGGCTGACGCCGCGGCTCAACTACGTCAAATATTTCGAGAAGCCGCCGCTGGTCTATTGGAGCAGCGCGCTGGCCTTCGTCGGGCTCGGACAATCCGAGCTCGCCGCGCGCCTGCCGTCGGTCATCGGCGCGCTGCTGACGTTGACGCTCACCGGCTGGCTCGCATGGCGTCTCTACGGCGCAGCGACCGCTTTGCTCGCGGTCGCGTGCCTAGCCGTCGGTCCATTGTTCGGCGTGCTGGCGGTGGTGCTGACGCTCGACATGTCGCTCACCGCCTGCATGACGCTGGCGATGTGCTGCGCCTGGATGGCGCAGGCTGGCGGCGCGTCGGGCCGCCGCTGGGTGCGCGCCGCATACGCGGCCACGGCACTGGCCATTCTGGTCAAGGGGCCGGTCGCAGCAGTCCTGGTCGGCGCCGCCGTGCTGTTGTTCACGCTCGTCGACGGCGGCCTGCGCGCCGTGCGCCCCTGGCTCGATTGGCGCGCGCTGCTGCTGGCGATGCTCATCGCGTTGCCGTGGTTCGTGCTGGTCGGCCTGCGCAATCCCGAGTTCTGGCACTTCTTCATCGTCGACCAACACCTGACGCGCTACCTCTCGACGCGCGAGCATGGCGAGCCGCTGTGGTTCTTCGTGCCGGTGCTGCCGCTGGCGCTGGCGCCCTGGAGCCTGGTCGTCCTGCTGGATGCCGCGGCGCTACGCGGCGCCTGGGACCCGCGCACTTGGGCCGCGGGCACGCGCTTGTGCGTCATTTGGGCGGCCGTCATCGTGGTCTTCTTCAGCCTGTCGGCCAGCAAGTTGGTGACGTACGCGCTGCCCGCTCTGCCGCCGCTGGCGATTCTGTGTGCGCGCGCTGTGTCCTGGATGGTTGCACGCCGCCGCACGACCGGGCTGACGCGCACCGGCTGGTTGCTGCTGATCGGCGGACTGGTGATGGGTGCGTGCGCGGCGTTGCTGCCGTGGTTCACGCCGCTTTGGCGCGCCCAGGCGCTCGCGCCGTACCTCTACGCCGGGGCGCTGCCGCTGGCCGCGACCGGCCTGCTGACCGGCCGCTATGCCGCGGCGCAGCGGCCGCGCGCCGCGCTGCTCGCGCTCGGTGTCGGCTGGGCCGCGGTCTTCACCGTCGCGCTCGCCGGACGCGGCGTCGCCAACGAATATCGCGCCCTGGGCTTCGCGGCACGCACGGCGATGCAGCCCGCCGATCGGTTGGCGCTGTACCACAACTACGTCCAAGGCATGACGTTCTACACCGGACGCCGCGCGGTGGTCGTCGGCGGCGCCGGCGAGCTGACCTTCGGCAGCAAGCTCGGAGATCACACGGCGTGGTTCTGGCCGAGCGACGAACAGCTCTTACGCGAGTGGCAGTCGTCGGGGCGCCTGTTCTTGGTGATCAATCGCGACGACCTCGACCGTCTGCGTCCGCAGATGACGCCGCCGCCGATCGAGATCGCGAGCAAAGGCAAGAAGGTCCTGGTCGCCAACCGGTCGTGACCACTCGGGACACTAGCGACGGTGCCGCTGCGCGACGCTGCGGACGGTATCGACGACCCGATTCTGGTCGGCCTCGCTGAGACCGGGATAGAGCGGCAGCGAGAAGATACGCCGCGATGCGTCGGTGGCGACGGGCAACTGCGTGTGCAATTCGCCGAGGCGTTGCCGGTAGTACGTCAGCTCGTGCGCGGCCAGAAAGTGCAATCCGACGCCGACGCCGGCGCCGATGACTTCGGCCATGAAGGTGTTGCGGTCGATGGTCAGCCGTTCGAGCACCACGCGTACGATGTAGAGGTGATGCGCATGCGTTACCGGGTAGGCGACTCGTCCGAGCGGTTGGATCTCGGCGATGTCGGACAGCAGCGCATCGTAGCGCGCCGCCAGGCGAGCCCGCTCGGCATTGAGCGCCGGCAACTTGCGCAACTGATGCAGGCCGATCGCGGATTGCAGGTCGGTGATGTTGTACTTCAGTCCGGGCTCGACGACGTCGTACAATGGCAGTTGCGCGCCGCCGTATGCCTTCCACGCATCGCGCGCGACGCCGTGGAAGCGCAGCAGCTTGATGCGCTCCGCCAGCGCATCGTCGGACGTGGTCAGCATGCCGCCTTCGCCGGTGGTGATGTTCTTGATCGGGTGAAAGCTGAACACCGCCTCGGCCGGCCCACTGCCGATGGCGCGACCGCGAAAGGCGGCGCCCGCAGCGTGGGCGGCGTCATCGACGACGCGCAGGCGATGCGCCTGCGCCACTGCGGCGATGGCGTCGACGTCGCACGGCTGGCCGGCGAAATGCACCGGCAAAATGGCGCGCGTGCGCGTCGAGACGGCGCGCTCGAGCAACTGCGGATTGAGGTTGAGCGTCTCCGACTCGATGTCGACCAACACCGGGTTGCCGCCGGCAAGCAGGATCGCGTTCAAGGTCGCCGGCCAGGTCATCGGCGTGGTGATGACTTCGTCGCCGGCCTTTAGATCGAGCCCCCACATTGCCAGGTGCAGGCCGGCAGTCGCCGAGGTGACGGCCAGCGCATGCTTCGCCCCGACCGCGGCGGCGAATTCCTGTTCGAACTTCGCCGTGCGCGGACCGGTCGTGATCCAGCCGGAACGCAAGCAATCGACGACTTCGGCGATCTCCTCTTCGCCGATCGCCGGGCGCGAGAACGGAATCGCGCTCATCGCTTGCCTGCGCGCAACCCAATGGTCACGGCAGTCGCCAGCGCGATGACGCGATCAAGCTGCGACGGATCGGTCTTCATCTTTTGGCTTCCTTCCCTCAGGCTCAGGCGGTGTGCGCCGCGACCTCGGTCGCGAAGCGTTCGAGCAGTTCCAAATAGTGATCAAGGCTGCGGTGCTGAAAGCGCAGATTCAGCGCCGTCGCCCCGATGGCGGCGTACGACGCCACCAGATCGCGCGCCTGCGCCTCGTCGGTCGGCGAGTCGAGCTGCAGCGTGCGCTCGGGGCTGAGCACGACGTCGAAACCGTCACGCCACTGCGCCGAGTCGCGCGCGCGGCACAACATGTCGCGCAGCGTGGTCCGATCGAGGTGGAAGGGATCCCAGCCGTCGCCGAGCTCGATCGCCCGGCGCAGCGAGCGCGCCGTGCGGCCGCCGAGCCAGATCGGCAGGCGCGTCTGCACCGCACACGGATCGATGAGGAACCCGTCGAAGCGGTAGTGCGTCCCGGCATAGGACGGCTGGCGATCGCCCAGCGCGGCGCGCAGGGCGCGCAGCGCATCTTCATAGCGTGCGCCGCGCGTGGCAAAATCCGCTCCGAGCAGCGCGAACTCTTCCGCCAGGCTGCCGACGCCGACGCCGAGGATGACGCGTCCGCCAGACAACCGGTCGACCGTGCCGTACGTCTTCGCGACCGCCAGCGGGTGGTGATACGGCAGCACGACGACGTGGGTCAGCAAACGGATGCGCTCGGTGCAGGCGGCGAGGAATCCGAGCGTCGCGGCGGGATCGTAGTAGCGCCCGCCGCGCACCGCGGCGACGTCGAGCGGGATGCCGATGTGCTCGCTGCAGGTGACGTGCGCATAGCCTAAGCGATCGGCGGCGACCGCGATGCGGCGCAGCTCGACCGGCCCGGCCTCGGCCTCCCATGGCGCATGCGTGCGCGGCACCATGGTGACCACTGGGGTGGTGAGGCCGAAGCGCATGCCGTGCGCTGTAGCCGATGGGGCTCGGCGCGTGAAGCACACTGCGCTAGCCGTGCGCAGCGCGGTGTCGCATGCCGATGTCAGCTAAGTGACACTGCATGAACCAGGGCCGGGTGTTTTAGCGCGGTGGCGGTTGAAACCAACCGCGGCGCCGAGCGCCTGACCGGCGGCGGCAGTGCCTTCGCCGGCTGGCACACCCGATGCAATCGAGTCCGTCCATGAGCTCGGCAGTCGCCACGACCCGCGCCAGGCAACGCCGGCGTCGCACCGCGCTGCGCCGGCGCGGATCGCGGTATGCCCGCTCGCATTGTGTGCTGCCATACAGATCGGAAGCGCCGCGCGGCTCGACGTTGCTGGCGCTGGTGGCGGAGGTACAGCAGGGCGTCCAGAGCGACGCCGAAGTCGTCCGTATCGTGCGCTGGTTGGTAAACTCCGGCGCCGTCGTACTGACCGGCAGCTTCGCCGGCGCGCACTTTTGATTGCGCGGCGAGCTCAATGGCACGCCGGCGCGTGCGGATCGCCCCGATGGCAGGTGAAATCGCGTCGGGTTTGTTGACATCGCCCCGGCGCGCCCGGAGAGTCGCGCGACGATGGCGGACGCAATCGTCGTCACCGGCGCACGCGAGCACAACCTCAAAAACATCACGGTCGAGATCCCGCGCCACCAGCTGGTCGTGATCACCGGGCTGTCGGGCTCGGGCAAATCCTCGCTCGCCTTCGACACCATCTACGCCGAAGGGCAGCGGCGCTATGTCGAGTCGCTATCGGCCTACGCGCGGCAGTTCCTCGAGCAGATGGAGAAGCCGGACGTCGATTCGATCGACGGCCTGTCACCGGCGATCGCCATCGAGCAGAAGTCGACCAGCCGCAATCCGCGCTCGACCGTCGGCACGGTCACCGAAATCTATGACTACCTGCGCCTGCTGTTCGCGCGCCTCGGCGCGCCGCACTGCTGGCAATGTGGGCAGCCAATCGCGACGCAGACGGTGTCGCAGATCGTCGACCGCGTCATGGCGCTGCCGGAGCGCAGTCGCGTCCACATCCTGGCGCCGATCGCGCGCGGCAAGAAGGGCGAGTTCAAAAAGGAGCTGCTGGAGCTGCGCAAAGCCGGCTTCGTGCGCGTACGCATCGACGGTGCGCTGCGCGATCTGGCCGACGACATCGCATTGGCCAAGACCCACAAGCACGACATCGACGTGTTGGTCGATCGGCTGATCATCCGCCCCGGCATCGAAGCGCGGCTGGCCGATTCGCTCGGCGTCGCCTTTCGCCACGGCGAGGATGTCGTCAGCGTGGCGCGCCTGGGCGAGTCCGGCGACGATATCGAGGACGAGGCGCTGTACAGCCAGCGCTTCGCCTGCAGCACCTGCGGCATCTCGTTTCCGGAGCTGTCGCCGCGCCTCTTCTCCTTCAACAGTCCTTACGGCGCGTGCTCCACCTGCAGCGGCCTCGGTACCACCAACTACTTCGATGCGGACCTCGTCGTCCCCGACGATCGCAAAGCGATTGCCGAAGGGGCCGTCGCGGCGTGGGAGCCGAAAGCGATGGGCCACGGGCGCAGCGCACAGCTGCAGGCCGTGGCGCAACACTTCAAAGTCTCGGTGACGACGCCGTTCGGCAAGCTACCGAAGCGCGTGCGCGACGCGATCCTCTACGGCCTCGGCGACGAAGAGCTCACCTTCGTGCTGGAGCGCGGTCGCAAGCGCTACGAGTTCAGCAAGCGCTTCGAGGGCGTCATCCCCAACCTCGAGCGGCGCTACAAGGAAACGGAATCCGAGTGGATGCGCGAGGAGCTCGAGCAGTTCATGAGCGTGCGCACCTGCGACACCTGTCACGGCGCGCGCCTCAAGCCGGAAGCGCTCGCGGTACGCTTGCACGGCCGCACGATCACCGAAGTCACCGCCCAGTCGGTGGCCGAGGCGCTGCAGTTCTTCAACACCTTGCAGCTCACCGCGCAGGAAGAAGCTATCGGCGCGCGCCTGCTGCGCGAAGCGCGCGAGCGGCTCGGCTTTCTGCATAGCGTCGGGCTCGACTATCTGACCCTCGACCGCCACGCCGCCTCGCTGTCCGGCGGCGAAGCGCAGCGTATTCGCCTCGCGACGCAGATCGGCGCCAGCTTGAGCGGCGTCTTGTACGTCCTCGACGAGCCGTCGATCGGGCTGCACCAGCGCGACAACGCGCGCCTGCTGGAAACGCTGCGCCGCCTGCAGCGCCTCGGCAACACGGTGATCGTCGTCGAGCATGATCGCGACACCATCGAAGCCGCCGATCATGTGATCGACATGGGACCGGGCGCCGGCGTGCACGGCGGCGAGGTGATCGCGGCCGGCACGCCGGCCGATATTCTCGCCAATCCGGCCTCGCTGACCGGACGCTACATGTCCGGCGCGCTGACCATCGCGGTGCCGCCGCGTCGGCGCGCCGGCAACGGCTCGGTGCTGCGGGTCAAAGGCGCGCGCGAGCACAATCTGCAGAATCTGACCGTCGACTTTCCCCTCGCGACGCTGATCTGCGTGACCGGCGTTTCCGGCTCGGGCAAGAGCTCGTTGGTGGTCGACACCCTCTATCGCGCGCTCGCCCAGCGGCTGTACGGCGGCAGGGACAAACCGGGCGCGCACGACGCGATCAGCGGCGCCGAGCTGATCGACAAGGTGATCGACATCGACCAAGCGCCGATCGGTCGCACCCCGCGCTCCAATCCGGCGACCTACACCGGCCTCTTCACCCACATTCGCGAGCTGTTTGCGCAACTGCCGGACGCGCGCGTGCGCGGCTATGACCCGGGGCGCTTCTCCTTCAACGTCAAGGGTGGCCGCTGCGAAGCGTGCGCCGGCGACGGCGTCAAGCGGATCGAGATGCACTTCCTGCCCGATGTCTATGTCACCTGCGAGGTCTGCCAGGGCGCGCGCTACAACCGCGAGACGCTCGAGGTGAAATTCAAGGGCAAGCACATCGCCGAGGTGCTCGATCTCACGGTCGGACAGGCGCTGGAATTTCTCGGCACCGTGCCGCCGATTCGACAGAAGCTGGAGACGCTGGCCAGCGTCGGTCTCGACTATATCCACCTCGGCCAGGCCGCGACGACCCTGTCCGGCGGCGAAGCGCAGCGCATCAAATTGGCCAAGGAGCTCAGCAAGCGCTCGACCGGCCGGACCCTATACATTCTCGATGAGCCCACCACTGGATTGCATTTTCACGACATCAACAAACTGCTCGACGTGCTGCATCGATTGGTCGATGCCGGCAATACGGTGGTGGTGATCGAGCACAACCTCGACGTCATCAAAACCGCCGACCGGCTGATCGATCTCGGTCCGGAAGGGGGCTCCGGCGGCGGCCGGCTCGTCGCCGTAGGCACGCCCGAGGCGGTCGCGGCAACGCAGACATCGCACACTGGGCGCTACTTGCGTCCGCTCCTCGAGGAAGCTGCGACGCGCCAAGCGACGCGCGTCTCGGCGGGCGGCTAGCGGTGACCGCCCGCGCCTCGGCGACGACATGGGCGCGAGCGAGGTGCGTCGAGGTCGACGGCCTGCCCCGCAGGTGGCGACATGCGGGGACGTCGATCCCCCTTTCGCCACCCTGTCCGCACCCGGTAGCATCCGCCTGCGCATGTCCCGTCTCGTCTATCTCGACAATCACGCCACCACGCCGGTCGACCCGCGCGTGCTCGATGCCATGCTGCCGTACTTCAGCGAACGATTCGGCAACGCGGCCAGCAAGAGCCACGCATTCGGCTGGGCCGCCGAGGAGGCGGTCGAGGCGGCGCGCGCCGACATGGCGAAGCTCATCGGCGCGCAAGCCAAGGAGCTCATCATCACGAGCGGCGCGACGGAGTCGGACAACCTGGCCATCAAAGGCGTCATCGAGTTCCACGCCGAGCGCGGCGAGCACATCATCACCGCCGCGACCGAGCACAAGGCGGTGCTCGATACGTGCAAGGCCCTGGAAAAGGCCGGGCGCGCGACGGTCACCGTGTTGCCGGTCGACCGCGTCGGGCAGGTCGATCCCGAGGCGGTGCGCGCCGCGCTGACGACGCGGACCGTGCTCATTTCGCTGATGCACGCCAACAATGAGATCGGCGCGCTGCATCCACTCGCTGCGGTTGGCCGCATCGCCAAGGAGGCGGGCGTGCTTTTCCACTGCGACGCCGCCCAGAGCCTCGGCAAGGTGCCGATCGACGTCGAGATTATGGGCATCGATCTGCTCGCCGCCACGGCGCACAAGCTCTATGGCCCGAAAGGCGTCGGCCTGTTGTACGTGCGCAGCAAGGCGCCACGCGTCCGCTTGCTGCCGCTGTTTCACGGCGGCGGGCACGAGCGCGGTATGCGCTCCGGCACGTTGAACGTCCCCGGCGCGGTCGGGTTCGGTCGCGCCTGCAGTCTCGCCGCAAGCGAAATGACCGCCGAAGCAGACCAGATCGCACGGCTGCGCGATCGTTTGTACGGTCGATTGGTCGCCGGGTTGGAGGCTGTGACGCTGAATGGGCCGGTCGAGGATCGGTTGCCCGGCAACCTCAATGTGAGCCTGGCAGGGGTCGAAGGCGACTCGCTGATGGCGGCGTTGCCCGATGTCGCGGTCTCATCCGGCTCAGCCTGTACGTCGGCGACGCTGGAGCCCTCACATGTCTTGCGCGCCATCGGCCTCGACGACGAGGCAGCGCACGCGTCGATCCGCTTCGGCATCGGACGGTTCAACAGTGTCGCGGACATCGACTACGCCGCCGAGCGGGTCATTCACGAGGTGCGCCGGCTGCGCAGCCTCTCGGCCGCTTACGCCATCCGCCAACGCGCGGTACAATAGGAAACGGAGAGACCCAATGGCCATTACGCTAACCGACAATGCCGTGCTGAAGATCCAGAGCCTGGTGACCGATGCGCCGCAAAGAGGGCTGCGGGTCAAAGTGGTCGGCGGCGGCTGCTCGGGGTTGCAGTACAAAATGGATCTGGACTTGCCCAAGGACGGCGACAAGATCTTTGAGCGCGACGGCGCCAAGGTCGTCGTCGACCGCAAGAGCTTCCTTTACCTGAACGGCACTGAGCTCGATTTCGCCGACGGCCTGATGGCGACCGGCTTCACCTTGCACAATCCCAACGTCAAGAAGACCTGCGGCTGCGGGGCTTCGTTCTCGGTGTAAACGTCGTCCAATCAACGACTTCGACGCCGGTGACCCGATCCGCCAGAGGCCCGTGCGGGGCTCGGCAACCGGACGAGTCAACTTTTTTAACCGGCCATCGAATAGGGTCACGAAGAGCCCGTCTACGAGGGCATGCGTGACGACCTGGTAGGTGAAGGACGCCTCTTTCAACCCGATATCATGCTACCGTCGCAGTACTTCTCAGTGCTGCGCAAGACCTCCCCGCAGGGTCCTGAGTACCGTCTGATCTTGGCGATGCTGCAGGATGCCGTCGATTGCTTCCAGAAATACCGCTTTGCGACCGACGAAAATGGTCGCGCCTTGTACGAGGACGCTCGCGAGTGGCTCGCTTCCAAAGATCGCAAGTGGCCATTCTCGTTCGAGAACATCTGCGGTGTGCTGAAGCTCGACGTGGACTACGTGCGGCGCGGTCTGTTCGGTAGCGGCGAACGCGAGGACGACCACCGGCGCCCCGCCAAGGTCCTGCCGTTCAAGACGCCTCCGGCGTTTGTCGAGCCTGCTCAGCCGGCCGCCAAGGCCAGCTGAGCCTGCTTCCCCGGTCGCAGCGCCCGACGTAGAGTCGGGCGCATGCGGTCGTCCATTCGTCGCGGCATATCCGCCGCGCTCCTGCGCGGCGTCAGCCTGCTGCGGCGCCGAGCGCCGTACGGCGTTCTGATCGTCGAGCTCAGTGGCGAGCTTGCCGAGGAAGCTTCCGAGCCTCGTTGGATGGGGCTGCTGCGTCGACCGGCGACCGATTATTTCTCGCTGCTGACGCTGCTGCGCTGGGCATGCGACGACGATCGTCTGCGCGGCGTCCTGATCCGACTGGACGACCTGCATGCCAGCTGGGCGCGCCTGCAAGGGTTGCGGCGATCGCTCGAACACCTGCACGCGGCCGGCAAACGCGTCTGGGTGCATCTCGAGCGCGCCGGCGTGCGCGAGTACTCGGTCGCCGTGGCCGCCGACCGGATCACACTGGCGCCGTCGGCGACGTTGGACATCAACGGCCTCGCGGCGGAGTCGATCTTCCTGCGCGACGCGCTGGACAAGCTCGGCATTGACGCCGAGGTCGTCCAGATGGGCCGCTACAAGTCGGCCGGCGAGATGTTCACCCGCGACGACATGTCGCCGGCGCAGCGCGAGATGCAAGAAGCGCTGGTCGACGATTTGTATGAGCAGCTCGTCGAGAGCGTTGCCGCCGGCCGCCGGCTCGACCCGGCGGCGGTGCGCGAGCGCCTCGGCCTCGGACCGTTCGTTTCTGCCGAGGCGATCGAATCCGGCTTGGTGGACGGCACCGCGTACTTTGACGAAGTCGAGCAGCAGCTCGTCGAGGCGTGTGCTGGCGCTGCCACGATCGACCGCGCCGCGTACGGCGCGGCGCGCGGCCGCGAGACGCGCATCGATGCGTTGCGCCGCGCGCGCGGCACGATCGCGCTGGTGCACATCGGTGGCACCATCAAGTCCGGATCGGGAGGAGCACCGGGATTGCCCGCCGCCGGCGCCGCCTCGTTGGCTGAGGCGCTGAAGGCCGTGCGCGAGCGCGACGACATTGACGCGGTGGTGCTGCGCATCGCCAGCCCGGGCGGCTCGGCGCTGGCCTCCGATCTCATCTGGCGTGAGGTGATCCGTCTGCGCGAACGGAAGCCGGTGGTGGTGAGCTGCGGCGACGTCGCCGCGTCCGGCGGCTACTACATTGCGATAGCCGGTCGGCCGCTGCTCGCTGAAGCCGGCACGATCACCGGCTCGATCGGCGTCATCGCCGGCAAGGCGACGTTGCGGCGACTTTACGACCGGGTCGGCGTGCGCAAGCAAGTGATCGGGCGCGGCGCCAACGCCGGGTTGTTCTCGGACTATGTGCCGCTCGGCGCGACCGGACGTGAGCGCATCGAAACACAAGCGGCAGCGTTCTATCGCGATTTCGTCGACAAGGTAGCCACGGCGCGCGGCCTCGGCCCGCAAGCTGCGGAAGCCGCAGCGCAAGGGCGTGTATGGACGGGGCGACAGGCCCTTGCACACGGTCTGGTCGATCGCCTCGGCGGGCTCGAAGAAGCGTTCGAGGCAGCCAAGCAAGCGATTGGCGCGCCGCTCGACGCACCGGTGTTCGTCGAGCACTTTCCGAAGCCGCGCAAGCTGTGGAAGTTGCCGATCAACCTGGCTGTGCCGGGGCGCGGGACGCTCGCCGAGCTGTTCGGCATCACGCCATCTTTGCGCGACCTCCTGCGCGAGCGCGTGTGGGCGGTGCTGCCGTTCGAGATTCGCTTCTTCTAGCGAATCAGCTCACCGGCTGACGGTATCGATTGCGGGTCCCCCGTACCGGCATCATTCGAATTGGACCTTCGCATCGAGCCGCGGCTGCCCTGCTCAGGTTCGCCGTCAGCCCTCGTATGGCTCGCCCAAGGCCCCCGGCGCCGTGGCGCGGCCGACGACACCCGCCAGCACCAGCAGCGTCAGCACGTAAGGCAAGACGAGGAAGAACTGGAACGGCACGCCGAGGCCCAAGGCTTGAAAGTGATACTGTAGCGCGGTGGCGAATCCGAAAAACAGCGACGCGAGCACGATGCCTGTTGCCGTACGACGGCCGATGATGACGATCGCGAGCGCGATGAAGCCGCGCCCGGCGGACATCCCCTCGACGAATGTGTTGGCGTAGGCGACGGAGAGAAACGCGCCGCCCGTCGCCGCCAGCGCGCCGCAGACGATCAGCGCTGTCGTGCGCAGGCGCTGCACGGAAACGCCCTGGGTCTCGGCGGCGGCCGGATTTTCGCCGACCATACGCAGCTGCAACCCGGCAAATGTCCGCCAGAGGAAGAAGCCGATTGCCGGAGCGAGCGCGAACGCGACGTATCCGAGGACCGTCTGGTTGAAGAACGGCCCGACGATTGGCAACGCGGCGAGCAGCGGCAGTGGTGCGCTCGGTGCGCCGGCGATGCTGATGGCGGCGCCGGTGACGCCGAAGACGGCGCGATAGCCGACACCGGTCAGCCCGGCTGCGAGGAGATTGAGCGCGGTGCCGGCGACGACTTGATTGGCGCCATCGCGCACGACGAACCAGGCGAGTAACGCGCCGAGGGCGGCGCCGACCAAGAGCGCCGTGAGCACGCCGAGCGCCGTCGAGCCGCTGTGCCACGCGACGGTCAGGGCGGCGAAGGCGCCCGCGAGCATCATGCCTTCCAAGCCGATGTTGAGCACGCCGGCGCGTTCCGCCAGGAGCTCGCCGAGCGCAGCGAGGAGGAGGGGCACGGCCATGACGATCATCGAGGCGATGAGCGCCGTCAGCAGGCTGACGCTCATGTCATCGCCCGACGGCGTTGCCAGCGGTCGAGCCCGAGAAGGGTGAAGATGACGATGGCTTGCACCGCCGAGACCAGCACCGACGAAACGCCAGCGACGCGCTGCATCGCCAGCGAGCCGACGTCGAGCGCGGCGAAGAACACCGCGGCCAAGACGACGCCGAGGGGGTGCAGGCGCCCGAGCAATGCGACGGCAATGGCGGTGAATCCATAGCCGGGCGAAAAGCGATCGTAGAGACGATAGGTGATGGCACTGACTTCGATGCCGCCGGCCAGCCCGGCCAGCGCGCCGCTCAGCGCCAGGGCTCGCAGTAGCGCGCCGTCGGTGCGCAACCCGGCCAGGCGGGCGGCTTGCGGGCTCAGTCCGACGGCGCGCATTTCGAAGCCGAGCACGGTGCGGAACAGCAACATCGCGACGCCGGCCGCGGCGGCGACGGCGAGCAGCAACCCGCCGTGCACGCGGTAGCCGTTGAACAGGCGCGGCAGGCGCGCCGCGACGCCAACCGCATCGCTCTGCGGATAGGTGGCGGCGGCTTCCATCAACGGCCCGTGCACCAGCCAGCCGACCAACCCGAGGGCGATGAAGTTCAGCATGATCGTGCTGATGACCTCATCGACCCCACGCGTCGTGCGCAATGCGCCGGCGATGCCGGCCCAGCCGGCGCCGCCCAGCGCAGCGGCACACAATATCAAGGGGACCGCCAGCCAGCCCGACCAGTCCCCGACGTGCGTTCCCAGCCACGCCACCGCGACCGCGCCGATCAGCAGCTGGCCCTCGGCGCCGATGTTCCAGATGCCGGCGCGGAAGGCGACCGCGACGGCGAGCCCGGTGAGCAGCAAAGGACAGGTGCGGACGCCGACCTCCGACCACGCGTCGGCACTGCCGAACGCACCGGACAGCAACGCCGCCAAGGCCGCCCCCGGGCTGCCGCCGGCGACGCCGATCAGCAAGGCAGTGATCGCCAACGCCAGCAGCAAGGCGAGCAGCGGCGGCGCCGCACGCGTTGCGGCGAGCCGCGCGAGCAGCTGCGTCCGGCTCACGCTGCCTCACTGCCCGCCAGCATGGCGCCGAGGCGCGCAAGCGAGAATGGGCGCGTCAGCGCGGCACTGAGGCGCCCGCGGTAGAGCACCGCGATACGATCGGCGTGCGCGACGATCTCGTCCAAGTCGGTGGAGAGCAACAGTACGGCGGCACCGCCTGCACGCGCGGCCGCCAGGGCCGCGAACACGGCCTGTGCCGCAGCGACATCGAGGCCCCGCGTCGGGTTGACGGCAACGACCACGCGCGGCGCGGCCGACAGCGCGCGGGCGACAATCAACTTTTGTATGTTGCCGCCGGAGAGACTGCGCACTGGTGCATCCAGGTCGGCGGCTTTGATCGCGTAGGCGTCGACGAGCGCCTGCGCGCCGGCGCGCAGCGCGGCGGGGTGCAACCAGCTCCCGGCGCGCCGCAGCAGACGGACGTCCAGCGCGGCGTTCTCGACGACGCTCATGGCACCGACGACGCCCTGGCGCTGGCGGTCGGGGGGAATTAAGGAGACGCCCGCCGCCAGCAGCGCCGCCGGTGTGTAGTGCGCCAGCGCAACCGCGCCGACGTGCACGCACCCGCGCGTCGGCGCCAGCCATCCGCTCAACACCTCGAACAACTCCGTCTGGCCGTTGCCGTCGACACCGGCGATCCCGAAGAGCTCGCCGGCGCGAATCTGCAACGACAGCGCCTCGAGCGCCGGCGGTCCACCCGGGCGCGCCACCGCGACGTCGTCGAGCTGCAACGCGATCGGCGCCGACAGCGCCGGCGGCGGCATCCCTGTTGCGGCGTCGTCAAGTCGGCCGACCATCAGCTCCGCCAGGCGCGCGGCGTCGGTGTCGGGGCGCGCCACCCGCGCCACGACGCAGCCGCGTCGCAGCACGGTGATGCGATCGGCAATCGCCATGACTTCGCGCAGCTTGTGCGTGATGAACAACACGCTCGTGCCGGCGCTGCACAGCCGCCGCAGTACGGCGAACAGCTGTTCGACTTCGGCGGCCGTCAGCACCGCGGTGGGTTCATCGAGGATCAACAGTCGCGTCTGCCCGGCCAGCGCCTTGACGATCTCCAACCGCTGGCGGTGACCGACCGGCAAGCTGCCGACTGGCGCGTCGAGATCGCCGAGCTCGAGCCCGATCTCGTCGGCCAGACGGTGCGCGTCGCGGCGCACCCGCGCCGCGTTCCACAAGCGCTCCCCGGGACGGCGCAACGCCAGGCCGAGGTTCTCGGTCGCCGACAGGGCGTCGATCAGCGCGAACTCCTGGTGCACCATGCCGATGCCAACGCGCCGCGCGTCGAGCGCACTGCGAAGCTGCAACGGCACGCCGTCCAGCGAGATCGTGCCGCGGTCCGGCCGCAGCAGACCGTAGACGATCTTCATCAACGTCGACTTGCCGGCGCCGTTCTCGCCGAGCAGCGCGTGCACCTCGCCGCACGCGACGTCGAGATCGACATCCGCCAGCGCAGCGAAGCGGCCGAAGTGCTTGCTGACGCCGCGCAACGAGAGCAGCGGGCGCGTCGGAACGATCAGGACCCCGGCCATGGCTGACGCGAATAGCAGGTCGCGATGCGCCGCACGCCGATGTCAGAACTCGGCGGCGGGGACCTGGAGTGTGCCGTCCAGGATGGCTTGCTGCGCGGCGTCGACCTTGGCTTTGACATCCGGCGGGATGCGCCCGGCGAGCGCGGCGTTGTACTGCAGCGAGACGACGCCGTCGCGCATGCCCAGACGCTCGATCTTGGCGACGAAGGTGTGGTCTTTCACCTGCCGCGCGACGGCGACGAAGCCCTTTGGAATGTCGATCACCGCACTGGCGAGCACGACGCCTGGCGCGACGTCGTTCTGGTTCTTGTTGGCGCCGAACGCCAAGACCTGGCTCTGCTGCGCGGCTTGAAACACGCCGAGCCCGGCGGCGTCGGCGTTGTGGAAGAGAAAGTCCGCGCCTTGCTGCACCAAGGCGAGCGCCGCTTCTTTTGCCGCGCCGACGTCTTCCCAGTTGCCGACGTAGCTAGTCAGCACTTGGAAGTCCGGCTGTACCGCCTTGGTGCCGGCGGCGTAGGCGGCGATGGTGCTGGCGACCGACGGAATCGCCATGCCGCCGACCGCGCCGGCCTTGTGCGATTTCGACATCGAGCCGGTCAGCATGCCTTCCAGATACGTCGCCTCCTCGAGCATGAAGCGCAGTGGCGCGACGTTCGGCCGCACGGTGTTTCCCGAGGTGGTGATGAACACCGTGTTGGGAAAGTCCGGCGCCACCGCCGCGGCCGCGTCTTGGAACTCGAAGCCGTGGCCGAAGACCAGGTTGAAGCCGCGGCGTGCGAAGTCGCGAAAGCCATCCTCGAACTGGCCGGGATTCTTCACTTCCACTTGAGCGATCTCGGCACCCAGCTGGTCGCGAATCGCCACCAGTCCGTCGTAGGCCAGCGCGTTCCAACCGGCATCGCTGATCGGTCCCGGACTGAGCAGCGCGACTTTGAATGTGGCGCCAGCGGGTGTCGCAGTCGGCTCGGAGCGCGTGCAGCCGCCGAGCAGGGCGAGGATGAGCACACAGGCGAAGGCGCGCGGTTGCATCGGCGGACCTTATCCAACGGTCGACAGACCGACAACGGCGCACCGGCGCAGCTGGGCGGCGTCGGGGGCGCGGCTTGTCAGGACGGAGCGCGCTAAGGCGGATCTCGTCAGGGGCGCGGATCGAGTTTGCCAATCGACGCAGCGCACGACGAGGCGTATGCGGAAGCTACCGACCAGCCGTTGAGAATTCTCGCCGACCTTTGGAAGGATAGCCGCATGCCACGAATTGAGCCCATTCCCATGGACGCGTTGCCGCCCGCCTCGCGGCGCATCATCGAGGACGGCGTCGCGGCAGGTCTCTATGCCACGCCGGTACCGCTGCAGCTGTTCGCCTATCGAACGGCGCAGCTGGCGGACGTGCACCGGGCGCGGACCGAGCGCGGTGTCGAAACGCTGCTCGGCGGCCGCATCCTCGAATTGATCCGTATCCGCTCGGCGCAGCTCGGCGAGTGCCAGCCGTGCATGCAGTCGCGCAAGCACGATTCAATCACCGACGACGATGTGGCGTGCCTGCTCGTTCCCGGCCACAGCGATTTGAGCCCACAAGAGCGCCTGGCGGTGGAGTTCATCGACTTGCTCTCAGCCGATCACCACGCCATGGACGACGCGTTCTACAGGCGCTTGGGCGAGGTGTTCACCGCGGCGCAGATCATCGAGCTCGGCTTCACGTCGGCGGCGGCGATGGGGTTGCACCGCTTCATCCATACGCTCGATGTCTTTGGCACTGGCGCGCCGGTCATTCCGTACGACGCGAGTCAGGTCGATGCGGCGAAAACTGATCCGGCCGGTGAGCGGAAGCGCGCGTGAGCTCCGTCTTCGTTACGGGGGCGACCGGTCTAACTGGCGCGAACGTCTGTAAGATTCTCATCGAGCGCGGCGACCATGTGCGGGCCTTGGCCCGCCCCGCCGCCGATACCGAGGCGCTGTCGGCGATGGGCGTCGAGCTGGTCGACGGCGACGTCACCGACGCCGACAGCGTCCTGCGCGCGGCGCGAGGCTGTGAGAGCGCGATCCATTGCGCGGCGCTGCTCGGCGGCGCGAGCCAAGACGTCGCCGACTTCCAGGCGGTGAACGTCGACGGGACGCGGCATGTTCTCGATGCGGCGGCGGCGCTGGGCATGCGTCGCACGGTGGCGCTCAGCACCGGCACGTTCTTCGACACCACGGGCGACGTCGAACTGGAGGAGGCGCCGATCGCCGCGCAACCCAGCACGGATCCGTACACGGTCACTAAGCTCGCCGCGTTTCGCGAGGCGACGGCGCGTGCGGCGGCCGGGCAGGACGTAGTCACCTGCCATCCGGGCGCGATCTTCGGCCCGTCGCCGGTGCTGAGCCGAGCGCTGCACCGCACCAGCTTCAACAACGTGCTGCTGGCGGCATTGCGCAAGCGCTTCGACAGCTATCTGCGCTTTCCGATCACCTGGGTGTTTGCCGACGATGTCGCGCGCGGCGCCGTCGCCGCACTCGACCGCGGCGTGTCGGGTGAGCGGTACATGCTCGATGGGCGGCCGCAGGACGTGATGAGCGTCGCCGCGTGCAGCAACCGCTGTCTGGCCGTCGCCGGCATCAGCCATCGGATCGAGGACGTCGAGCCGAGCTGGGATCCGGCGCTTGTCGAACGGTTCGGGCCGACGCTTGTTGCCATCGCCACCGCCGAGCGCGGCGATCCGCGCTTGCGCTCGACGGACACCAAGACCTCGCGCCGGCTCGGCTATGTCCCGACGCCGCTCGACGACGGGCTGCGCGCCCTCGTCGACTGGCTCAGGCTGCATGGCAAGGTCAGCTGACGCTCAGCGTGTCCCGCGGTAGTAGGCGCCGCGCGTCGAGCCGCCGCCGTCGACGGCGATCATTTGGCCGGTGACGTAGCGGGCGTCGTCGGAGGCGAGGAACACCACCACCGATGCGAGGTCTTCCGGTAGGCCAACGTACGGCGTCAAGTTCGTCTCCTCGTAGAACGCCAGCATGTCGGCGGGGAGCTGCGCCGTCACCGCCGGTGTGAGGACCAGACCGGGAACGATCGCATTGGCGCGAATGCCTTGCTTGCCGTGCGCCGTGGCGACGTAGCGAGTGAGCGCTTGCACGCCGGCCTTGGAGACGCCGTAGGCCACGCGTGTGACGTCGCCGATGTTGGCCGCGCCGGACGACATATTGATGATCGAGCCGCCGCCGCTCTGCAGCATGGCGGGGATGGCGTGCTTGCAGGTCAGCATCTGGCTGCGCAGGTTGACGGCCAGCGTTCGGTCCCAGACCTCGATCGACATCTCCGTCACCGTCGTGTCGCGCGCGAGCACCTCCGGCGAGGTGAGCGCTGCATTGTTGTGCAGCACATCGAGGCGCCCGAACGCACGCACGGCACTTGCGACCATCGCCGCCACGGCGGCTTCGTCGCTGACGTCGGTGCCGGTGGGAACAGCCGCCCCACCGGCTGCCGCGATCTCCCGTGCGACCTGCGCCGCGCCGTCCCCGTCGATATCGGCGACGACGACGCGCGCCCCGTGGCGCGCCAGCGCGAGGGCTGACGCGCGACCGATCCCGCTGGCGCCACCGGTGACGATCGCCACCTTGTCGGTCAGACGTCCCATGTCGCGCCGCCTCCAATCACTCAGCCGCCCATCGTCTTGCGCATGCGGCTTGGCAGGCGCGTCATTGGCGGGCAGCGCTCGCCTGACTACCCGTCGCGGCTGGGAAACCCAAGCGCCACACCGGCAACGCGTCAACGGCCGCCGGCGGCGCAACCGCCGCGACACCAGCGCGTGAGCTGAATGCGCGTCGGCGAGCGCGGCTTCCGCCGCTCACTCGCCAAGGTGCAGGCCGTGTTGGCGTCGGCACACGAAGATCCTACTGTCAGCGGCTCGCAGAAACCGACGATGAGTCGACGCATACGATGCAGGCTCGCGCAGCCTTGGCGTGTTGGCCAGTTGCGCCACGCGCCCCTGTGGCGGGCCCAGCAGAGATAGGTTCGGATATATGTCTTCCAGCGAACGACCCGCATTGCTCTCGGAGGCTTGGTGGGAATTGGTCCTCGATGCATGGAACGCCAGCGCCTACACGCAAAGTCTCGCCCGTTTCGGTCTAGCGTCCTTCGAGACCACCGACTCGGGATTGCCGCCAGTGTGGGTCTATTGGGATAGCGCCGGCATCGCCGAGCGCCGGCTGCGCGGTACGTACGACTCCCCGAAGTTCTCGGCGTCGGCCGCCAACTGGATGGCGTTCTTCAACGGCGACTTCACCGCGGCAATGGGGATGATGCGTATGAAGATACGCTTCCGCGGTCCCGTCCGACGGGTGATCCCGTACACCGGCGCGTTCAACAACCTGGCGCGAGTCTCGCGTCCGTTCGTGTAGACCCCTCGGTTGGGTCCCTGTCCGGGAGCAGACTGTCTAGCTACACGCAGGCGTTCAGGTCGACTCGTCTATGCCGAGTTTGCGGCGGCGCCATGGCTATCGCGTAAGAATTATCATTGCGCATGGCGTCTGACGCGTTGTAGTGGCTGGCAATCCGCCTATACCGACGCCGACGCGCTTCCAGCCCCGGCGGTTATTCGGCGATGCCGAGGAGGAAAAGATGAGAAGTACTCCGGCACTATTGATGGCCGTGGTCGTCGCGGCGAGCCTTGCGGCCGGCAGCGCGGCCCAGGCCGCTTGGCCTCCATTTGTGGTGGCGACCGCGACCCGAACACGCACCATCGCCACGCCGACGCTGACGCCTACTCCCAGCAGGACGGCGACGTCATCGCCTACCCGAACACCGGTGCCGACCAACACGCCGACGATCCCGGCCCTGAGCGATGCGTTTCAGCTGCGCTACGCCGCAAATCTCAGCATCGGTGATTCGGTCATCAATCTGACCAACGCCGGCACCCGCGCCGGCACGGATCCCGCCGGCACCGTTTGCGCGAACGTCTATGTGTTCACGCCGGACGAAACGATGATCGCTTGCTGCGCCTGCCCGATCCCGCCAAACGGCCTGCGATCGTACTCGGCTCGCAATGATCTTATCAGCGCAAGCATGGCGCCCGGAGTACCCACATCGATTGTGGTCAAGCTCCTGGCCACGGCCAAGACCAGCGCGGCGTGCGACGCCTCATCGCCGACCACCACCAACTTGGCTCCTGGCTTGCGCGCCTGGGGAACGACGATGCATGCGCTGCCCAGCACGCCGGTGACGTATGGCGTCACCGAAACGGAATTCGCGCAGGCGGCGCTCAGCGGGTCGGAGCTCGCGCAGCTGAGCACGACGTGCGCCAGCATTGAAGCGGCCGGCGGCGGCGTCTGCACGGGCTGCCGCATCGGCGGCCTGTAATCTTTCGGTCGAGTGCAGGAGGAGACGATGAGAACCTTACAAACAATCCTCTGGACCGGGATCGTCGCCGTGGGTCTGACGACGGCCGCGTGGGCGCAGGGTGCGCCGCCGGACGCGTTCCAAATTCGTTACGCATCGAATCTGCCAATCGGCGACTCGGTGGTGAACCTCAGCAATGCCGGCACGCTCGCCGGATCCGATCCCGCCGGCAACATTTGCGTCAACGTCTATGCGTTCAGCGCTGACGATACGATGGTCGCATGCTGCTCCTGCCTGGTCTCGCCGAACGGGCTGAACTCCTTGTCGGCAAGGAACGATCTGGCCAGCAATACACTGACCCCGGCGGTACCGACCTCGCTCGTCATCAAGCTCCTTGCCACGGAGCCGGTCGGCGGCACCTGCAACCCCTCATTGCCGAGCACACCGAATCTTGCTCCTGGCATGCGCGCGTGGGGCACGACGCTGCACGCCAACGGCAGCACTTCGCCGGCGACCTACGCCCTCACCGAGACGGATTTTTCCAAGGCGACACTGAGCGATTCGGAATTGACGTCGCTGACCGACACGTGTGGGTTCATTCAATCGGATGGGGCCGGTTTCGGTATCTGCAAATCCTGCCGGCTCGGTGGGCTTTAGAGCGCGTCCATCGCATTGCGGACGCCCACACGGCAGCGACGGTCGGGGTTGTAGCGCCAGGGCGATCGGCCGTAGCTCGCCCCGGCCGATCGTGCTTTAACCTCGCTCGCACGCGGCGATCGACGCCGACGGCGCAGACCTTCTCCTGTAGTCACCCGAGCGCCACGATGGCACTCGCTGTGAAAATTTCCTGCCGGCCGTTCCGCCGCGTTGCGTCGCGACGGATACCTCGGTAGTAGGCCGCGCAAACCGACGAGGAGCAGACATGGCCAAAAAGGCGAGCAAGATCGAAAAGGCAATGAGCAAGAGTGAAGTCCTTGCAGAGTTGGCGGAGCGCACGGAGCTTTCGCGCAAGGATGTCGGGCGGGTGCTCGATGAGCTGTCGACGTTGATCGAGCGGCACGTTGGGAAGCAGGCGGTCGGCGCCTTCACGCTTCCCGGATTGCTGAAGATCAAGATCGTGCAGCGTCCGGCGCGTCCCGCCAAGAAGGGCGTCCCCAATCCCTTCAAGCCCGGCGAGACGATGGACGTGGCTGCCAAGCCGGCCAGCCGCAAGGTGAAGGTGCTGCCGCTCGCCAAACTCAAGGCGATGATCTGAAGCGCGGCATTCCGCCGCCGGCGGCGCGGAAATCGCCGCTGGCGCGCGGACGCCGCGCGCCTTGAACTTTCCGACTCGCTCTGCAGGGCCCTCGGCGCTCGCCGCAGGCCGCAGGCGCTCGCGCTGCGGACACCGATGGTGACTGCGGGTCCGACAGCGCGTCTTGCCTGGGAGGTGGGGGCCCCGCCTGCTGTGCGCCGCCCTATGAACGCAGGTCTCGATCGCTGCGAGGTCTGCGGCTCAGAGAACCTTCTGGAGATCGGGCGACGGGTCTACCGGCGCGCCGATGCGGCGCGGCTCGACGCGTGGCAGCGACGTCGCTACCGCGTATTCTTCGAACAGTGGTTCCCGGGCTTGGCTGAGGTTGCGCTCGTCAGCCTGTGCTGCCGGCGCTGCGCGTTCATTTGTTACCGCCCGCGGCCAGAAGCGCTGGATGTCACGAACAAGTACCGATTGCTCATCGCGCTGCGCGGGCCCAGGAGCCCGCGACTACGCGATTCGCCCACCGAGCGACAACGGGCGCGCCTGCTGTACGACTTCGTTGCAGCGCGCATACCGTTGGACTCGGTGGCCACGATTCTCGACTTTGGCGGGCACGACGGCAGGCTGCTGCGAGATTTCGTCGCGGCCGGAAAGCGCTGCTTCACGATCGACTACGATCAACCGGTGGTCGCGCAGGTGACCAAGCTCGCCGACACACTGGAGGATGTCGCCGACGCTCCGTCGGTCGATCTGATCCTCTGCAACCACGTGATCGAGCATGTCGCTGACCCGCTGGCGGTGGTGCGTCGACTGAAGGAGCGCCTGCGCCCGGGGGGATGGCTGTTCGTCGAGGTGCCGATGGAGATCTGGCGCACGGCGCCGCTCGGCACGGACCCGGTGACGCACATCAATTTCTTCACGCCGCGCGCGCTGCGCAATCTGCTCGAGATCGCCGGGTTCGGCGTCCGCGTCAGCCGGCTCCGAGCGACATTCCATGCGAGCGGAAAATGGCGCGGTGTGCGCTGTGGCGGTCAACAGCGAAGCCGGTATCGCATACGCCGGCGACCCGCGATCGTCCGACGCGGCTCGCTACCTGCATCCGAGCCTCGCGCTACGCGGTTGGGTCCGCCTGCTCCTGTGGCGAAACTGGCGCCCATGTTTGCGCTCCCGCGCATAGCAGAGCCCGCACATCAAGGGTCGGCAACCAGTCGAATCCGACGGCTCGCGATACTCTCACGGCTGATCGCCCACCGCACTCTCAGCCCGGGGTGTTCGTCGTCAATCGCAGCGCTCAGGCTCGCTGCTTGTCGAAGCGCATCTCCGAGTGGGCGGCAAGATCGCCGATGACGAGTCGTCCATCGGCGGCGGGGACCAGGACCTGCGTACCGTGTCGGAGCGCCACGTCTTCCGCGGGCGCAATCAGCGTCACACCGCACACCGGCTCGCCGCCGGCGTTGCTGACGACGAGCACGTCGTCACTCTCGTGCAGCGATAACGTCGCAATCAGCTGAAACCGATCGAGGATCCGACCGGCGGGCATGCGCCAGGGGTTCAATGAGGCGATGAATTCCAGCCGCTGCCTGATCGACGCACGAAGCTGCTTGGTCTGTGGATCGAGCCAGCCCGAATCGAGGTGGGTGTAGACCAGCGCCAGCCCGCAGCGGCGTGCCAAGTCTTGCGTGTTCTGTTGCGAATAGCAGTCGAGGAAGCCGTCGCCGGTGGCTTCGCGGGCGCGGCCGCTGCGCACGAACCCCTTCCGTATTCCGAACGCCTCCGCGACTGTCGCATTGAAGGGCGAGCCCATATCGTCCAGGACATCGTAGAAGCGCGCCCGCTTATGGGTGAACGAGCTCCAGTGGTCGACCCATATCCAGGCGCCCGATTCGTTCAGCAGATCGGTGTTGTAGTACTGGCTGCTGAGGCGCGATCCCTCGTTGACCTGTGCGTCTTTCTTGTTTCCCGCCGAGTGCTCGACGTAGACGCGCGGCGCGCTCGCGAAGAGGCGGTGAAACATCTCGAAGGCGCGCACGACGTCGCTGCGCGGGCTCGACGTCTCGCTCGGCGTGTGCAGCCCGATCTCGTGGCCGCGCGCCGCGAGCTCGAGATAGAACTCGCATTCCTCCGGATCTTCCAGCGGCACCGCGATCGGCGCCTTCCAGCGCGCCTCGTCGCTGTCGCGGCTGCGCCACTCCGACCAGATGGCTCCCCGACGCGCCCAGTCGGCCCAGAACATGAAGGCCGTCGCGGTGATCTTGAACTGCAGCGCATCGAACGCTGCGAACAGCGGTGCGAGCCGTTTGCTGTAGGCGGAATCGGCGTCGTGCACGATGGTGAACGCAAACGGGTGACCGTCCGGATACGGACTGACACGCCACGGCGCCGTCGCGCCCATCGTGTCAATCGGGTTGCTCGGTGATGCGCGAGTCGCGCGTCAGCCAAGCAATCAGCGCAGCGTTGTCGCGCTGCGGGCTCGTCTCGCCGAGCCACAGGGCCAGCATCGAACAGCGATAGCCGAAGATGAACGGCGCCGGCTTGAGCGAGTCGATGAACGCTACCCACTCCGGTTTGCGGCGATGCTGACAACCGGCGGCGAGTGGGCCCTCCGGCGTGTAGTCCCGCATCAGTACGCACTGGCAGCGGCTCAAGGCATGGAAGTCCTGTTCGCCGATGTGCCCCTTCGCCGCGTCGAGCAAGGCGAAGTCGAATGCCGTCGAGGCGATCAGCGCGTGCTTCTCGCTCTCACTGGCGACCACCCGGCGTTGGATCTTGCCGGCCAGGCCGAGAAAGTCCCACACCTCGTCCGCCAGCGGATAGACGTCCTTGTCGACCGTCGTGACGCGCGCCCCACAGGCGGCAAACAGGGCACTCGAGCCGCCGCGGTGCGTTCCGACTTCCAACACGTGCACCGGCTTGATGAAGCTCAGCAGCGTCGTGACCGTATTCTCGTCCCAGATGAGACTGAGCTCCTGCACCGACTCGCCGAATCGACTGCGCAGTTGCCTGCGAAGCTTTCCCATCGCCGCCGCTATACTGAAGCTTTCGGCGGCAGACTAGGATCGCCGGCTCGAGTCGGCGCGGCGAACGGCCGCCGGGTGAGAACCCCCAAAGACACGCAGGGCCGAGCGGCACGACGGACACGCCGCATCACTCCGGCTGCAGGCGCACGACGACATCATCGTCGAACACGAAGAATCCGTGCCCGCAGCTCATGCACGCGGAGAAGTAAGCGCCGATGATCCGGCCGACCGAGAGGCGAGCCGGGATTTCCCCTTCGCTCTCGACATAGCCGGCCATGGCTACCCGATACCGGTAGACGTGCGGCTTCACGCTCCAGCTCTTGACGGTGAGCTCGGCTGGGCTCGCTCCGAGATATCGCTCATTGACGTACACGGAGGCTCCAGGCGGGTTGGTGCGAATTACCGTCGACTCACTGCACGCGGAGAGCGTGATCACGGCCAGCAGGGCGCTACGGTATCGACTTGCCGGGTGCTCAGTCATCTGCGCGATCCAGGCTCGAGCGCGTCGTGGCGCGCTCTGGGCGCGCCGCGTCAGGTCGGAACAGCCGGTCTGGACGGGCTGCCCCGATTGCCGCTCTCTCACTCCGTGGCTGCCCTGATGAACCGAGCCGCTAGAGAGCGGCCTAAGTCGAACCGGATCCATGGCGGCGGAGGAAGTTTCCGTTGGTCGCGTGTTGGTCGGCGCGCGGCGCATTCGAGATCTCGTGATCAACCTACGCCGGCGGCATAGAAGCGCTAGCCTGCCGGGAACCGCAGTCGCGGCGGCCGTGCCGCCATGACGTCAGTGGCCAGAGGATATGCGCCGTTCGCTCTGTTTCATCGCGCTTTGAAACGATTTAGCCGAGTCGCGTAAATTCTTCCGCGAGCTCGCGCATCCACCATGGCGATGCGGGCACCGGCGGCGCGGCGGTCGCTGGCCCACTCCTTGATTGATGGTTCGCCGGATGACCGCGTCTGTCGTTCGGCTAGCTGAGGAGGCGCCGTGGTGACGAGAAGAAGTGCACTGAAAGCTGCTGCCGTGCTCGCTGGTGCATCGGCGATTGCAGCGAAAGCTCCGCGAGCTTTGGCGCAAGCGGCGGCAGTCGGCGCGCCGCCGAGCGGCACGCTGCACGGCGGCATGATCGGCTTTATGCTTGCGCACGAGCAGTTCCGTGTTCCGCAGCTGGTCGACTTTGGCGTCGCCGCTGAGCAGGCCGGCTTCGATTTGATCGCGGCGAGCGACCACTTCCAGCCGTGGCAAACGAACGAGGGGCATTCCGGCTCGGCGTGGGTGACGCTGGCCGCGTTGGGTCAGCGCACGAAACGGGTGTGGATGGGAACGACCGTCACCTGTCCGACCCTGCGCTACAATCCAGCGGTCGTCGCCGAGACCTTCGCCTCGTTGAGCGCGTTGACTCCGGGTCGGATCTTCCTTGGCTTGGGCTCCGGCGAAGCGCTGAATGAGCTGGCAGCGACCGGCGAGTGGCCGAAGTGGCCCGAGCGGTCGGAGCGCTTGATCGAAGCGACCGAGGTGATCCGTCAACTCTGGCGGGGCCAGCAGATCCAACACGCCGGCCGCTTCTATGCGGTCAACGCCAAGCTCTACGATCCGCCGCCCCGCCCCATTCCGATTCTCATGGCGGGCAACGGGCCGAAGGCGTTGCGCCGCTGTGGTCAATACGCAGATGGGCTGATTACCGACCCGGAAACCTGGCAGCTTCACCAAGCCGAATTTGCAGCGGGCGCCACGGCGGCGGGCAAGGATGCGGCGCGAATGCCGGTGCTGATCGAGCTCTTTGCCACGGTGGGAGCCGAGCCGGCGGCGCGCCAGTCCGCCGAGCTGTGGCGCTTTCTGCCGAAGGCGTTCAAGACCTACTTCGACATCCGCGACCCGCAGGCGATCCAGGATCGCGCCGACACCGAGGTGCCGCTCGAGAAGGTGATCGCCGGCTGGGTGGTGAGCCCAGACCCTGAGCCGCACATCGAGCGGCTGACACAACTGTTTCGCAGCGGCGCCACCATCGTCAACGTTCATTCCGGCCAAGCCGATCAGCGCGCAGTGATCGACTTCTACGGGCTCAACGTACTGCCGCAGGTGCGACGCGCGCTGGCCAGCTGAACCTTTCGAGATCTAGGAAACTTCACCAGTCAACGCGTCCCGCTCCCCCCCCATCCGGCACAGCATCCCGTGTCTTCCCCGCGCAACCCGTGGAGCGTCGACTTTGATGGACGGCAACGCGACCATCTTTGCGAGAAGGATCAGGCGGCTTGCTGATGCGCCGGGGGTCGCGCCGCCAGATGGGTATGCAGGGCTGATCCGATCCACTCGCGCACGCGCTGCTCCCAGGCGAAGGACAGATGCGAGCCGCGATACCAGATCGATTGCGGGCGATCCCAATGCCGCCACAGGCGGCGCGCTTGGGCGAGCGGAACGATTCGATCCGCCATGCCCGCGAACAAATAGCGCCGCGACTTGGCGACGCGCGGCGGCATCGCCAGCGGCGAGATGACGCGGAAGATGCGCTCGACGAGCGTCCAATCGAATCCTGCCTCGACCGCGGCTGCCTGCATGGATGCCGGGACGTGCAGCTGCCCGAGCCGGACGAAGTCTGCCGCCGGAATGCCGGCGATGACACAGGCCAGACGCGGCTCCAAGGCGGCGAGCAGCGCCGCCGTATAGCCGCCGAGCGACAGGCCGTAGACACCGATGTTGCGACCGCCTTCCGCCCGAATCCAGGCCAACAGCTTGCGCACGTCCCAGACGGCTTGTGCCTGCGCGTGCAGTGTATCGAGGCAATCGCCGGCGAAGTAACCGTCACCGCTCATCGAACCGATTCGACGCGGCCCGTGCAGCGGCAGCACCGGGATGGCGATGTTGACGTCGAGCTCGGCGGCCAAACGCGCGGCGTCGAAGGTCACCAGATCGATGAACGGCGTCCCCATGCTGTAGCCGGGAATGCACATCAGCCACGGGCGCCGCGGCTGTTGCCGGCGCAGCACCCACGCATGGACGACGCCGCACGGCGCGTAGCTACGCCAGCGTGCGACACCCGGTTCATCGAGCGGTGGACAATATCCGCTGTCGAATCGGACGTGCTCGAAGTCGATCCCGAAGACGCGCTGGCGAGCGCTCTCCACCGCGCGCGGCGCGTCCGGCGCGTGATGATATGTCGCCGGGTCATCGAGCCAGCCGCGCGCCCGATGCAAAGCTTCCGCCGACCTGGTTTCTTGCGCGACGCGCTGCCAATCCACATCCGGCAGGCGCAAAGATCGCCAGCGCCGAAACGCCGAAGCCGCTTCGTCCGCGGCAATTTTTCCGAGCAACCACGCCGAGAGCATGCGTAAGCGGAGAGCAATGGCCAGGCCAGGGCAGACTTACTGCTGTGTATCGAGCCCGAGATGCAAGAGTTGTAGATCGTGCAACCAACCTTTCCGAGCCTGCAAACGGGGCAGAATCCGGCGCGGCCGGCTCGGTTGACTGAGCGCGCTCCCTATCAAGCGACCCGGGTAGATCGTGCTGCCCGGCTGTCGAATCCGCAGGCCTCGACGACGAGCCCGAAAATGAACCGCTACACCATTCGAGCGCTCGCGCGTCTTGCGGCGCCACCAGGTCGGTGCAGAGTGGGTCTCATGAAGGTCAACCTGGGATCCTTTGGCACCGCAACGTGCGCGCTGGCGCTGTGGCTGAGCTCCGCCAACGCGCAGAGCGGGCAACCCGCGACGGGTGGCGCCGCTTCGACGCCGAATGCGCAGCGCGCGCCGCGACCTGCATCGCCGCAGCTCAACAATGCGGGCGCGCCGGCAGTAGATGCGGGGGCCGAGTCTCCGAAGGACCCGAGCGGCCCTGCGCCATTCGTGGCGCCGGGCGCGGGCGGGAAGAAAGCGCCGACGTATCAACCCCAGATCAACCGTGCGGCCAGTGCGACGCCGACGGCTCCGGCCACGCATCGCCAAGCCGCACCGCACCAGAGACGGCGGAGAAATTCGCCGGCGAGACCGCGAACGCCGACCCCGACGCCCACGCGCTGACCCAGCCGGACTCTCGGCACCAGGCGCCATCGCATCGAGCTCAGCGCAGTTGCCTGGGGGGCAGCGCCTTTGGCGGCTTCGCCGCAATTGCACGGTGCCGCTCCCTCGCGGACGCCGACGGTTGATGCACGGCGCGTTCATCCATTCGTGCAGACGTCGGCTGGTCGACTTGCAGTCCCAGGCGTACATTGAACTGTCGAGCTTCAGGGCGAAAACGACTCTCGAAAGATCGGACAAAGGAGGCTGCGTGTCGGAGCGAACCAAACAGCTGCCTGAGCCCGTATTGGACGGACCGTGCGCGCAGCGACTGGCCGACGCGGTCGGGTTCGCGGCGCAGCGGCATGGGCGGCAGGCGCGCAAAGGGACGCGGGTGCCGTATGTCAGTCATCTGTTTCACGTGGCGGCATTGGTCCTCGAGTACGGCGGCAGTCTCGATCAAGCGATCGCGGCGTTGTTGCACGACGTGGTCGAAGACGCCGACGTCAGCTACGCGGAGCTGAGCGCGCGCTTCGGCCAGCCGGTTAGCGACATCGTGCGCTCGTGCACCGATACGCTCGAGCACGACAGCGCATTGGCCAAGAGCCCGTGGATCGAGCGCAAGCGGCACTATCTGGGACACTTGCAGGACGCTTCCGCCGATGCGCTGTTGGTGTCGGCATGCGACAAGCGCCACAACCTCGGCTCGCTGGTCGACGACGTGCGCCACCACGGCGTGTCGTATCTCGAGCACTTCAACAGCGAGCCGGCCGCGCAGGTGTGGTTCTACCGCAGCTTTGCCGCCTGCGCCGCGCCGCGCGTGCCCAGCCGGCTGGCGACCGAGCTGCGCGCCCTGGCCGAGGAGCTGGCCGGGCTCGTCAGCAGCACCGCGCCGATCGGCGGCGAGCTCAGTCGAAGTTGAAGATTGCCAGCTGATCGATGACGGCCGCGCCGCCGCCTTGCGCCGCTGCAATCGGCATCGTCGAAAGGGGTACCGCGAGCATCTTCCAAGAGCGCGCAGATCGACCGCCCGATGCAGCACCGCGTGCGCGGCACGTCACTCAGTTGCCGACATCCGCCGCCCGACCGGCACCGCCAATCGATCGCCTTGGCTTGGCGTATGGTTGGCGGACGCGCGCCGCGAGCGTCATTCCCGGCCCCGATCGACGGGGCGGAAACGAAGGTACGCGAGAGCGCGCGCGCATCTCACCGCCGCCATGACGCCCAGCACGCGCGCCGCGGGACCCAGCCCGGGCAGGCGCGGGTCGCTGAGCGCGCGTGCGAAGTCCGGCGCGCGCGGCCAGTCGCGCGCGACGCGCAGCGCGAGCTCGCGCCGGCCGAGCACGGCAAATCCGTTCTTGCGCGCGATGCCGGCCGCGACTCGCCAATGCTTGGACAGAACGGCCCGCACGGTTCGTCGAGCCGGGTGCTCGACGACGACGTCTGCCGCGTAGACGGCGCGCAGACCGGCGGCGTGCAGTCGTTCGCCCCACTCGCGATCTCCGCCCGAGGTCAGGCTCGGATCAAAGAGCCCATGGGCATCGAAGAGCGCGCGCCGTGTGAACAGGTTCGCCGTGGCGCCGAAGTGCCAGCGGGCGACGTACTCGTCCTGGCGGAAGGCGTTGACGAGCTCGAACCACTCGGCCGCCGAGCTGGGTGAGGGCCCGGCGAAGCGCAGGGCGATGCGGCCGGCGATCAAACTACAGGCGGGATGCCGGTCCAGCGCGGCGACGCCGCGTGCGAGCCAATCGTCGCGCGGGCGGCAGTCCGCGTCGGTGAACGCGATCACCTCGCCGCGGGCCAGGCGCAGCCCGGCGTTGCGAGCCGCATAGGAGCCCGGAGCCTGTTCGCGGACGTAGCGGGCGTGCGGGAAACGCGCCACCAGACCGCGCAGGTCGGAGGGAGCGCCGTTGTCGACGACCAGGATCTCACTGGCGGGCGCATGGCGCTGCCGGGCCAGGGCAGCGAGGCAATCGGCCAGCGCCTCGGCGTGGTCGCGGACGGGCACGACGACGGAGATCAGCGGCATCATGTTGCCCGATCGGCCGCCGCGGCCGGCGGCGCCGCCATGTCGCGATCGAAGTCGAGTCCGCGGCGGTGCGATCCGTCCTGGTGTCCGATCGTGCTCGCGAAGCCGATGTGGTCGGCAAGGCTCGGGCGATGCGTTCGGCAGGCGTGCCCGTGCTGGCGAAAATAGCGAAAGAGCAACTCATCATGGGAGGCCGTTTCCGGCGCCACGGCGAGGCGCTCGGCGAGCTCGGGACTGGCGAGGAAGTCTTCGACTCCTCCGCCGCGTCGGAAACACACGGCCACGGTGCCGAAGGTGCGCTCGTCGTACGCATGCGAGCGCCATCCCGACGCGCCGGCGTGCCGGTGCGCGAAACGCGCCGCGAGATAGAGGCTCACGAGCCCGTAGTCGGGTGTTCGTGCGATCTCGCCCACCAGCAGGTCGCGCGCGCCGCGGCAATAGTCACCGTCGTCCTCGACGAGGAGCAGGTTGGGCGCGGTGGTCTCGTTCACCAGCCATCGCAGTGCCTGCGACCAGTTGGCGACGGGCCCGAGGGGGACGGGATTCGAATGCCAGCAGAGCGCCGCGCGCCGTGGCGGGCTGAGGCCGGGTTCGGCGAATACGTGCAGCATCTCGTCGAAGCCGCCGTGGCGCAGGTTGTCGATCGCGCGCTCGAGCGGCAGCTCGCGGCGCGCGGTCGCGATCATCGCGATCGCCAGCTCTTGGCGCACTCTCAGTTGCACGGGTCGAGCCAGCCTGCGGTCAATACGATGCGGGCCTTGCACTCACGCCGGCACGCGCAGCGCTTCCACCTCGACCCGCGCGTCGTTGAAGCAGGCGCCGTGGCCGAGGTCGGTGAGCGCATCCGGGATGAGCGCGGTCGAGGTGGCGCCGTTGAGGGTACTGGCGCGCCACAGGCCTTTCGACAACGTGACGATGCCGCGACGCAGGTCTGCGGACAGCTTCAGCGGCACGTGCACTTCGCCGAGCGCGTTGAAGACGCGCACGGCGGCGCCGTGCGTCAAGCCGCGCTCGGCGGCATCGTCCGGGTGCATGCTGAGCGCGGCCTTGCGCAGCTCGAGCTCGCCGAGCACCGAGTTGACCGTGCGGTCGGACGCCGGCGTGAGCAGGCGCAAGCCGACGTCGTCGGACACCGGTTCGTAGGCCACCGGGCCGAGCTCGGGGGCACACAACTCGATGCGGCCGCTGGCGGTGGTCGGAAACGTGGTGACGAACGGGATGCACGCCGTGTCGTCGCCGAAGCGCACCGGCAGCGCGCCATCGCGGCGCAGCGTCGCAAGGTCGTCGGGCGCCAGCGCGTCCGCCAACAGTGCGTCCTCGTCGGCGGCGAGGGCCGGCTCGTCAAAGCCCATGGCGCGGCTGAGACGCATGAACAACTGCGTATTGCTGATCGCCTCGCCGCACGGCGCGATCACCGGCTTGGAGAGCTGCGTCACGTAGTGACCGTATGATTTGTGCAGCTCGGTCTGCTCGAGGAAGGTGGTCGCCGGCAGCAGCACATCGGCGTAGCGCGCCGTGTCGGTCAGCACCTGCTCGTGCACGACGGTAAACAGGTCCTCGCGGGCCAAGCCGCGCAGAATGCGCTGCTGATCGGGCGTGCTGGCGACCGGATTGGCGTTGTAGACGAACAGCGCGCGCGCCGGCGGCGTCTGCGGCTCGGTAAGCCAGCGACCGAGCTGCACCATGTTCAACTGCCGCACCGGCCGTGCCGCGAGCTCGGGCTGCGCCAGACGATCGCCGCGCACCGGATGCACCCTGCTCAGACTCATGGTGAGACCGCCGCCGCGCACGCCGAACTTTCCGGCGATGGCCGGCAACGCCAGGATGGCGCGCGCGGCCAGGCCGCCGTTGCGCGTGCGCTCGACGCCCCAGCCGCAACGCACCACCGCCGGCGAGGCGGCCAGATACGCATCGAGGAGGCGCTCGACGTCGGCTTGCGGCACGTCGCATTCCGACGCGGCACGCGCCATTGAGAACGGCTGGGCGGCGCGCGCCAGCTCCTCGAAGCCGTTGGCATGGCGCGACAAGAACTCGGCGTCGGCCGCGCCGCGGCGAACGATTTCGGTGATGAGCGCCAACGCCAGCACCGCGTCGGTGCCGGGGCGCGGCGCGAGATGCAGGCTGGCGGTTCGCGCCAGCGGCGTGCGGCGCGGATCGATGACGGCGACGAACGCGCCGGCGGCCTGCGCAGCGCGGATCTGCGGCACGAGATGAATCGAGGTGGCCGACGGATTGACGCCCCACAGCACGATGGCGCGCGCCGCGGCGTAGTCTTGCGGCGGCACGCCGCCCATGGCCCCGTACATGGCGCGTTGCGCGCTACCGGTTGGCGCGGCGCAGATGGTTTTGAGCAGCTGCGTGGCGCCCAGCCGCGCAAGGAAGCGGGCATCGGCGGCGTCTTCGCTCAGCATGCCGTTCGAGCCGCCGTAGTGGTACGGCACGATCGCCTCGCCGCCGTCGCGTTCGACGATGGCGCGGAAGCGCCCGGCGATCAGCCCCAGCGCGTCGTCCCATGCGATGCGCTCGAAGCGCGCCTCGCCTTTCGCCCCGATGCGGCGCTGCGGATACAGCACGCGCAGCGGCGAATAGACGCGTTGCGCATAGCGCCGCACTTTGGCGCAGATGAAGCTGCCGGTGAGCGGATTGCGCGTCGAGCCGTCGATCGCCGTCGCGCGCCCGCCGTGCACCGTCACAGTGAGACTGCAGGTGTCCGGGCAATCGAGCGGGCAGACCGAATCGTGCTGCGCCATGTCGCCGACCTACGCCAGCCTCGACGTCGCAACAAGCGCGCTCGACGGAAGAGGAAAAACAGAAACCGATGAACGCCGATCGAGCCTGGTGCGGAAGTGGCGGGCGCGGACGAGTGCGGCAGTCATTGCCCGCGCCCACGTATTGCTAAACGACAAGAGATGATCGGAGGTCCGCGAGTTTGCGACACATAGCGCGCCAGGGTGCGCCCGGGATCCATCTGCGTTTTTATCTGCGTTCATCTGCGGTTTCGCTCGGAGCGTTCTGGAGCGAGCCGCGGGCGTGCGCTACGTCTCGCGTATGGAGATCCGTCTCGACTACGGGCGCACCGGCTTGCTGGTGCAGTTGCCGGACGACGTCGACGTCAGCGTGCTCGAACCACAGAAGCGCACGCCGTTGAGCGATCCACGCGGCGCGGTGGCGGCGGCGCTCGCCGCGCCGATCGGCACGCCGCCGCTGGCGCAGTTGGCGCGCGGCCGGCGCGACGCGGTGGTGGTGATCTCCGACAAGACCCGGCCGATCCCGTATGGCGTGGTACTGCCGCCGCTCCTGGCGACGCTGGAGGGCGCCGGCATCGCGCGCGAGCGCATCGAAATTCTCGTCGCCACCGGGCTGCATCGCGCCAACTCATCGGATGAGTTGGCGGCGATGACCAGCGCCGACATCGTCGCGCGCTACCGCGTTCGCAACCACGTGGCACGCGATCAAGCGGCGCACGTTCATCTCGGTCGTACCGACTACGGCACCGAGCTGTGGATCGATCGCGGTTACGTCGGGGCCGACCTCAAAGTGATCACCGGATTGATCGAGCCGCACTTGATGGCCGGCTATTCCGGCGGCCGCAAGGCGGTGGCGCCGGGCTGCGCCGGTGTGGAGACCATGCGCAGCCTGCATGGGGCCGCAATGCTGGAAGCGGACATCGGCCCCGGCCGCATCGACGACAATCCGTTTCAGCAAGAGTTGGTGCGCATTGCGCGTCGCGTCGGCGTCGACTTCATGTGCGACGTCACCATCGATCGCGCCCGCCATCTCACCGGCGTCTTCGCCGGCGACTTGGAAGCGGCACACGCCGCCGGCGTGCGCGTCGTCGAACGCCACGTCAGTGCCGTCGTCGAGCGGCCGGCCGACGTGGTCATCACCTCCGCCGCCGGCTTTCCACTCGACGACACCTACTACCAATCGATCAAGGGCATGGTCGCCGCGCTCAACGTCGTTCGGCGTGGCGGCACCGTCATTCTCGCCGCCGCCATTACCGAAGGCATCGGCAGCGAGGAGTTCCAGCGCCTGCTCGCCGCCACCAACGGCAACGACGACTTCATGGCACGCATCACCAGCCCCGGCTTCTTCAGCATCGATCAGTGGATGGTGCAGCACCTCTGTCAGGTGCGGCGCAAAGCCGACGTCATCGTCGTCAGCCATGGATTGGCCGCGCACGACATCAGCGCGTTGATGGTCGATACGGCACCGACCGTCGAGGCGGCGCTGGCGCGTTGCCGAGTGAAGTACGGTCCGCGCCCGCACGTCGCGGTGCTGCCCGAAGGGCCGTACGTGCTGCCGACCGTGCGCGGCCGCAAGCTCGCACTCGGCACTGCCTGGCAAGACGACGCGGCATGAGGGCCTAAGAGCTCACCGGCGGCGAACAGATCGTCGGCGACCGACTGCGGCGCCTGGAGCCGTTTCTCCTGCTGGGCGGCGATTGGGCGAGGATCGGGGTTCTGCGGTGGATTCCGAGCTGCCGGGCGGCGCCTTTGGTCCAGGGCCGTCCTACGTCATGAAGCCCAAGTCGGCGAAGTGTGCGCCGAGAATGGCGTCGGCGTCGCCGTGCAGGTGGCGTGCGAGAATCGTCGCGAACACGGCGCGGAAGTCGGTGGTGATGTTGAGGTTGCCGTCGAGCACCAGCGACTGGTCGCTCAGATCCGGATAGGCCCCGTAGATGCCGCCCTTGACCGGATCGCCGATCGCGAAGGCCACCGACGCGATGCCGTGATCGGTACCGAGGTCGTTGTTCTCGGCGGCGCGGCGACCGAACTCGGAGAAGATCACGGTCACGACGCGACCGCTGTGCCCGTGCCCTTTGATATCGGCCTGGAACGCGGCGACCGCTTCGCTCACTTCGCTGAGCAGCGCCTCGTGGTAGGCGGTGGAATCGGGTGGGCCGGCTTCCTCGTCGGCATGCGTGTCGAAACCGCCGAGGCCGACGGCGAGGCCGCGCACACCGCTTTGCGCATTGATCAGCGCCGCGCAATCGCGCAGCGACTGCGCCGTGTAGCTATCGGGATAGGTCACGCCCGTCGCCGCCTGGTAGCCGTCGCTGATCTGCTGCAGGGTGCCGCTCAGCGCCAGCACCTGGCTGCGCAGGTCGCGGTTGCGCGTCGCGACGCCGGGCGCGGCGCCGGCGTTCTGCAAGCGCGCGTAGGCGCCGTAGCGCGCATCGAAGTCGTCCGACGGGTACACGCCGAAGCCGTTGATCGAGTACAGCGACAGCGGCGAGAAGCTCTCGCCGCTGAGCAACAGCGGCGCGCTGCTGAAATCGATGCCGGACGGCAACGCACCGACGGCCGCGCCGTCGAGGAAACGGCCCATCCATCCGGTCGGCGGCGCCGGCGGTGCGGTGCCGAAGATGTGACCGGTCTGGAAATTCTGCTGGCTCGCCTCGTGGTCGAGCAGGCCCTGTGCGTCGAGCGGGCAGCCGACGCCGTTGAGCACCGCGACCTGACCCTGTTTGAACAGATCGGCGAGCTTGCTGAGCCCCGGATTGACGGCGAAGTCCTGCTCGTAGCCCTGCAGCGGGACGAGGCGCGCGCGCGCGATGCCGATGCCGGCGCGCAACTGGCGGTAGCGCGCGTACTGGCGCAGCGGCACGACGCAGTTCAGCCCGTCGTTGCCGCCGAAGAGGTTGATCGCCACGACGACGGTGTCGCCCGACGTCGCGAGCTGCGCGGCGCGCGACGGCCGCAGCATCGCGGCAGCGGCGCGATCGAGAGCGCCGCACGCGCCCCAGCCCAAGGCGCCGATTGCGCCGGCGCGGAGGAATTCACGTCGCGTCGTCGCCATCAGTTCACCTGGTAGGGCGGCGAGCAGAGAATCAGCCACGCCGCACCGCGCAACTTCTGTTCATCGACACGCGGCCCGATGTAGTCGAGCACGATCTGCCGGGTGGCGGTATCGAGCGGCGCCGCGAGCAGGTCGCGCGCCAGCAGGTCGACAGCCAGCGACGGCCGGCCGCCGAGGCGCTGGCGCCGGATCATGTCGCGCGCATCCCAGGACGCATCGAAATAGTCGTCGGTGTAGCCGTTGGCCAACATGTCGCTCGCCGCGTCGCGCGTCGCCACATACGCCGCGTTGACCAGCGAGCCCTTTTGTCCCGGGCGATAGAAGCTGAAGACGGTCGGCGGATAGTACACCAGCTGCCCGGTGAGCATCGTCCAGTAGTACATCGTCTGGCCGAAGCCGCCGGCGTTGAGCCCGCGCACGGCGCCGACGACGTGCTCGATCGGTTCCTTGTACTGCGAGCGCAGCACGGCGGCGCTGGTGAATTCGCTGTCGGTCACGATGGCGCGTACCACCGAGCGAATATCGCCGTTGGTGGATTCGAAGACGCCGGCGACGCGCGCAATATAGCCCGGCGTCGGCGTCTCCGTGGCCAACTTGACGATCAGCGTCTTGGCGATGAACGGCGCCATCGTAGGCTGATGCATGAGGATCTCGACGACGCGCTCGATGTCGAAGGCGCCGCTCACGCTGTCGGCGGGAATGGTCTCGCCGAGGATCGTCTTGGCGTTCGGATCGTGCGTGTACATGTCGAAGTCCGCCGCCGGAATGACTTCGGTCGGATCCTCGTCGCTGCTGCTGTCCGGATAGTGCGGCTCCCAGCCGGTGACGGCGCGGGCCACTGCTTTCACATCGTCTTCGGTGTAGGCCGGCAGTGGCTTGCCGTCGCCGCCGAGCACCAGCGTGCCGTCCATGTTGAGGCGGTTCACGCCGAGGCTGAACAGCTGCATGAGCTCGCGCGCGTAGTTCTCGTTCGGCGGGATGAGATTTTCGTCGTCGTCGTACGCCTGGCCGTTGTTGTAGGCGTTGTCGAGATAGAAGAGCATCGCGTTGTCGCGCGTGATGGCGATCAAGAGATCGCGGAAGTTGCCCAGCGCGTGATCGCGCAGCAGCTGCTCGTAGTCGCGCATCAGGGTGAAGGCGCCGACCTTGCCGTTCGAAACGGCAAAGTGCTCGTGCCAGATGAGCGTCATCTTCTCCAGCAGCTGGCGGCGCGAATAGGCCATGCGCGTCAGCCAGCGCAGCTGCCACACGTCGCCGTCATCGGTCGGCTGCGGCGGCGGATGGAAGCGGCGCTCGCCGAGGCGATCGTCGATCGTCTGCGGGTTGAGCTGCTCCTCGATGTACGCCGCGTTGCCGAGGCGCAGCACTTCATGCATGTCGCGGCGGCTCGGGCCGAAGCCGAGGCGGCGCAGCAGATGGCCGGCGAGCAGCCGTTGTTGATCGCGCACCGCCGTCAGGACCGCGCGCGCCGTCGGCTGCGGATCGCCGCCCGCGCGCGCCGGCGCCGTCAGCGTCAGCGGCAGCACCACCAGCGCGATGGCGAATGCCGTGCGAGCTGATGAGCCGGTCGCCGCGCGACGAGGCGGCGCAATCGCCTCCGCCACACCGCCGCCACACCGCTTCATGCGCGGCTTCTTACTGCGCCAGTCAGCTCAGTGGTAGCGGAATTTCGCACGCGGCTGTCGGCCCGCGCCATAGACGCCAGCACCTGCCATGTCGACTTGGGCAGGCTGCACAAACGCGCCTTGCCCTAAGCCCACCGCACCGCCGTCAGCTTGCGCGAGGCCAGCACCGAGTGGATCGCGATGATGCGACCGTCGGCGCCGACGTCGCAGCGGATGACGCCGCGCGGGGCGAAGGGCGGCGCGACGGATCCGAAATCGAGCAGCAATGCCGGCAAGCCGTTGAGGCGACGCGGCTCGATGCGCGCATGCAAGGCGCCGTGGCGCGCCAGACCGAGCATCAAGCGAGCGACGCGGCGGCGGCCGGCGACGATGTTGTGCGCTGCGGCGAACTCGCCGCCGTCCGACAAGCTGCGCACGTCGTCGGCCAGCAGCGACTCGACGCTCGCCAGGTCATCGCTGATCAGCGCCGCCATGAATTTTCCGAGCGCCTCCTGCGTACGTTCGTTGCGCTGCGCAGTCGGGACGCAACGCGCTCGGTCGTACGCCGCCATGGCGCGGCGCGCGCGGTGGTGCGTCGTCTTGACGTTCGGCTCGCTGAGGCCCAGCGCCTGCGCGGTCTCGCGCACCGAGTAGTCGAAGACGTCGCGCAGCAGCAGCACGGCGCGCTGCGCCGGCGTGAGAGCTTCGAGCGCGAGCAGGAACGCGAACGAGACGCTCTCCAGCAGCTCGTAGCGGCCTTCGGTCGGGCTGCCGCGCTCGGCGGGAATCTCATACGCCGGCAGCGCCTCGTCGGCCCCGGTCTCGATCGGCGACGGCAGCCAGACACCGCGGTACGGGCTGCGTCGGCGGTGGCGCAAATGATCGCGCGCCAAGTTCATCGCCACGCGCACCAACCAGGGCCGCAGCGGCGCGCGGCGATCCGGCGGCGGTTGCGCCAAGGCGCGCTCGAAGGTGTCCTGCACCAGCTCGTCGGCGTCGGCCGCGTTGCCGGTCATGCGGTAGCACAGGCCCCACAACAGCGGCCGCTCGCTGGCGAAGAGGGCGGCGTAGTCGACCGCGTCGGTCGACCCGCCGCCGCGCCCCGCGGTGTCAGGCTGCGGCCGCATGCGCCGCCCGCGCGGTGATGAGCGCCGCCGCCTGGCGGGCGCTCGCCAAGCTGGCGTCGGCGAGCAAGCCCTCGCCGCCGACCCAGTCGCCGACCACGAATACGCCGTCGGCGCCGGGCACCGCCGGCCCAGGTCGTCCGCCGAGCCCGCCGTGCGCGGCCGTCGGGATGGCATTGGCGGCGCTCATGCGCGGCAGGAAGCGGCGTTCGACGACGTGCGCGCGCCAGCCGGGTTGAATGAGATCGAGCAGTCCTTCCAGCTCGCGTTCGTCCGCCTTCGCGTCGTGCTCGCCGGTCGGCTGATACTTGAGCACATGAATCAGCGCCGCGCCGGCCGGTGCCAGCTGCGCGACGGCGGAGTGCACCGACAGATACAGCGGTCGATCGATGCCGAGCGCGAACGTGGCGCGCGGCTGCGGCAGATGGGTGAGGCCGACATCGAGGCAGGCGGCTTCCACGGCAAGCGTGTCCGCCGCCCAGCGCTGCGCCGCCGCAGCGGCCGCGCCGCTCAGCAGCTTCGCCGCGGTCGCCGGATCGGCAGCGATCACAACCGCGCCGCAATCGAGCGCCGTGCCATCCGCCAGGCGCACGCGATACGCGCCGCCAGACGTGTCGATCGCGTCGACGCGCGCCGGCGCGCGGATCTCGGCGCCGGCTTCGACGGCGCGGTCGCGCAGGCCGTCGACCAGGGGCTGCCATCCGCCGTCCAAGTAGAGCACGCCGTGGCCGAGCGCGGCTTGGATCTGCGCCAGCGCCGTACCGGCGCTCATCCGATCGTGATCGGCCGTGTAGCTGGAGACGCGGACCAACGCGCCGACCAGCGCGCGCACCTCCGCATGGCGAATGGTGCCGGCCAGCCAGTCGCTGACGCTGGTGTGCGCCATCGGCGTCGGATCGAGCTTGGCGATGCCGCCGAGCAGCCGCGCCGTCTCGAGCTTCGCCGACAGGCCGAAGAGGCCGGTGGTGACGAGCGACAAGAACCCGCCGGGGAGCGCGTGCGCGACGCCGCCCGAGACGGCAAACGCGCCGCTCGGGCTAGGTGCCCTGCCGCGCACTGCGACGCCGAGCTCCTGCAGCACCGCTTGCGCGGCTCCGCCTTTGTAGAGCGCGTGCGGCCCGAGGTTGAAGCGGAAGCCGCCGGCCGCCGTGGTGGCGGCGCGCCCACCCAGCGCCGACGCCTTTTCACACACGATCACCGCTCGTCCGGCGCGCGCCGCATAGGCGGCCGTGGCGAGCCCTGCGAGTCCGGCACCGACGACCACGACATCCGCCCGTTGTGTTGTCGACATGAGCTACCTCCGCTGATCGGCGCTCCGTGCGCCGTTACCAGCAGCACGATCGAGGTAGGGGAAAGGTTACAGCAGGAGCGGTCGATGGCCAGCCCGTCAGTAGGTGGTCGGCACGCCGCCGGCGCGCCAGCCCTCGAACAGGGACAGACACTCGTCGCGCAGCACCTCGCCGACGACCTGCAGCGGTCGGCGCGCCAGCTTCGCCAAGGCCGTGTTGTCGTAATGCAGCTCGCCGAAACCGATGGCATCCGAATCGGCGCACCTGGTGCCGAAGACGATGGTGGCGATGTGCGCCCAATGGCAGCAGGCGAAGCACATCGTGCACGGCTCGCCGGTCGCGTAGATGGTGCAGCCGCTCAGATCGAATTGCCCGAGCGCACGCCCGGCGGCACGGATGGCATTGACTTCGGCATGCGCCGACGGATCGCAGTCGCGCAGCACCGTGTTGTGCGCGCTCGCGATGACCGTGCCGTCGCGCACCACGCAGGCGCCGTACGGCGACTGTCCCGCCGCGATGCCGGTGCGCGCCGCGGCGATCGCGAGACGCATGAAGCGGGCGTGATCGGGGCAGTCCATCGGCGGACGCGTGACCAGTGACCAGTAACCGGTGGGAACGGCCCACCGGTCAGCGGTCACTGGCGCACGGCGATTTCCTATCAGTAGATGATGACGCTGCGCGCCACTTCGCCCTTTTCCATGGCGTCGAAGGCGGCATTGACGTCGTCGAGCTTGATCTTGCGCGAGATCAGCTCGTCGATCTTGAGCTTCTTGCTCATGTAGAGGTCGACCAGTTTGACCATGTCGCGGTGCAGATTGCCGGATCCGTACAGCGAGCCGATGACGCCCTTCTCCTCCAAGGTCAGCGAGAAGCCCGGAATCGTCAGGTCAGTGCCCATCGCCGGCACGCCGACGACGACGACAAGGCCGCCGCGCTTCAGCGATTGGTAGGCCTGCGAGACCACTGCGGCGGCGCCGATCACCTCGAAAGCATAGTCGACGCCGAAGCCGCCGGTGAGCTCGCGGATGGCCATCGGCGCGTCGGTGTCCTTGCCGTTGATGACGTCGGTGGCGCCGAAGGTCTTGGCGAGCTGCAGCTTGGAGTCGACCAGGTCGACGGCGATGATGCGCGCCGCGCCGGCCAGGGCCGCGCCCTGGATGACGTTGAGGCCGACGCCGCCGGCGCCGAACACGGCGACGACGTCGCCCGGCTTCACCTTGGCGGTGTTGATCGCCGCGCCGACGCCGGTCATCACGCCGCAGCCGACCAGACACGCCTTGTCGAGCGGCATGTCGTCGCGAATCTTGATCGCCGCGTTGGCCTTCACGACGGTGTGGTCGGCGAACGAGCCGACGCCGGCCATGCGGCCGACCGGCATGCCGTCCTTCTCGAAGACGAAGTCCTCGCCGGCCATCGCCAGTTGCAGACCGGCCTCACACAGATGCGGGCGCGCATTGACGCAGAAGTGGCAGCGGCCGCATGGCTGCACCCACGCCATGACGACGTGATCGCCCGGCTTGAGATGCGTGACGCCCTTGCCGACTTCCTCGACGATGCCGGCGCCTTCGTGGCCGAGGATGCAAGGAGGCGGGATCGGCAGCTTGGCCTGCAGCACGGACAGATCGGAATGGCACACGCCGCTGGCGACGACCTTGACGGTCACTTCGTCTTCGCGCGGCGGCTTGAGCGTGAAGCTCTCCACCACCAACGGCTCGTTGAACCCGTGCATACATGCACCCTTGACCATCAATGCCTCCCTCGAATAGCGGTGTGCGGCCCGCGCGCGCGGGCTCGGTGAGCACTCCAAACAGGCCGCGGGCCGGCTTGGAACCGTGAAGTGAGAACCCTGTCCATAGTTCAGCGGCAGGCGGTAGCGAACCAGTTTCTCGAAGCAATTCTCGTACGACGAACCGATCGGCAGGGTCAAACGAGTAGGGCGGGGGTGGCATGGCGCGAGCGCCGAGTTGGAAACAGTACCCGTTCGTTCTCGACGCGCGCGATCCGCAGCTGACGTTTCCCGCCGCCGAAGGCGACCAAGGCGCCGAATCGAATACCTACTACGTCGCCGGCAGATTGCGCGGGCGCGACAGCGGCCACCAGTGGGCGTTCCTCGTCGTCTTCACCTTCAACGACATCCGCCGTTGGTTGCGCGCCGACTTCTTCACGCTGTCGCTGTTCGACGTGACCACCGGCGATTATGGAACGTTTTCGGAGTTCGACTTGCCGCGTCCGCCGCGCATTCGGCGCACCTACAAGCTCAGTGTCGCGAAGGACGAGCTCCACGTCGCGTTCAAGTCGCGCGAGGGCACCAGCACCTGGTCGACGCGCCGCGCCGCCGACGGTCGCGTGTTGCCGTTCGCCTACCACGTGTCGCTGGTCGGCCGGGATGCCGCCGGGCGGCGCATGCACGTCGATCTCGACCTCGACACGTTCAAGCCGCCGATGCCGGTCGGCGGCAGCGAATACGTCGGCACCAAGACCTGCATGGGCCAATACGGCACGCACTCGTACTTTCAGAGCGACGTGCGTTTCAGCGGCACGTTGGAGTGGGGCGACGCGCGCGAGGCGGTCGACGGCGACTGCGGCTGGATCGATCGACAATGGACGCCGCGCCACCTCGGCGTACACAACGATCGCACCGGCAGCCGCTATCGGCACGAGTGGCGCCAGATCCATCTCGACAACGGCATGGAGATGAGCGTGTGGCTGCACGTCGACCGCCACCGCCACAACCGCCCGATCCCGTTCGCCAGCGCCACGCTGGCGACGGGTGACGGGCGCGTGCTGACGACGTCCGAGTATCAGGTCGACCGCCTATCGTTCGTGCGCGATCCCGGCCACATCCGGCCGCGCTACGGTCTCAGCCGCCGCGGCGGCTACTTTGCCGATCGCTACCGCCTGCGCATTCCGGCCTGGGAGATCGACCTGTGCTCGGAGCCGCTCGTGGCGGCGCCGGCGCATGCGTTCCCGATTGAGTACTGGAGCGGTCCGACGCGCATACGAGGTACGGTCGGCGAGCAACCCGTGCGCGGCGTCGGGTTCCACGAGCGCACCTGGGTGTTCACGCGCGACTTCGAGCTGGTCGACGTGCTGCGCAACACGCTGCGTCACCTACCGCAAGAAGCGCTACCGCCCGGTGCTCCGGAGCCGCTGGCGCTGGCCAATCTGGCGTGGGAAGTCGATGCCTTCCTCAGCCACGGCGGACGCGCCGCGGCGCGCGAACACCTGCAACAGCGCATCCGGCCGCATCTCGAGCGCCTCGCCGAGCCACACCGCGCGCACGCATTGCGGATCCTCGACGACCTGCTCGACGCGTTGAATTGACCAGCGTGGCTGAACGCCCAAGGCGACGGGGATTCTCAGGCGGCTGCCGATCACTTCTTGCCGGCGACCTCGACGTACATCTCGATACCCGGCTGCCCGTCGAGCAGCGGCCCGAGCGTCTTGAAGAGCTGCTGGATGCGGGCGCTGGTGCTGTGCGCGTCGACGGAGGCTTGATCGGCATACTGCTCGTACATCAGCAAGGTCGTCGGATCGCCGACGGCGCGATGCAGCGTGTAGCGCACCGTGCCCGGCTCACTGGAACGGACGTACTCGATCATCTCCGTCAGGGCGCGTTCCGCCTCGCTTTCCTTGCCGGATTGAACCTTGATCTTGGCGACGATGGTCATCATGTGCGTATCCCCCGACGCGGGCGCATAGCCTGCGCGCCAAGCCGCGGCAACCGGCGGCCGTCGGGCGCGCCGCGGCATCGCGGCGCAGCGCACGTATCGCGCCGATTGCTCATCACGTAGCCCTTCGCTATCGAGGCCCGTCGCACATCAAACGAAGCGGAGGAAGCATGGGTCTACTGGACGGCAAAGTAGCGATCGTCACCGGCGCGGGACGCGGCTTGGGACGTGAGGAAGCACTGGCGCTGGCAGCGGCCGGCGCGAAGGTCATCGTCAACGACATTGGCGTCTCGGTCAGCGGCGAAGGCGAGGATCGGAGCCCGGCCGCCGAGGTGGTGTCCGAGATCGAGAAGGCCGGCGGCACGGCGGTCACCAACGGCGAGAACGTCAGCGACTGGAACGCCGCCAAGCGCACCATCGATCAGGCGTACGACACATGGGGCCGGCTCGATATTCTGGTCAACAACGCCGGCGTGCTGCGCGATCGCATGAGCTTCAACATGAGCGAGGACGAGTTCGACCTGGTCATGCAGGTGCACTGCAAGGGCCACTTCGCCATGTCGCGCCACGCCGCGGTGCGCTGGCGCGAGGCCGCCAAGGCGTCCGGCACGACCTACGGCCGCATCATCAACACCTCGTCGGAAGCCGGCTTGATGGGCTCGGCCGGCAACAGCAACTACGCCATGGCCAAAGCGGCGATCGCGGCGCTGACGATCAGCTTGGGACGCGAGATGGGCAAGTACGGCGTGACCGCCAACTTCATGGCGCCGCGGGCGCGTACGCGGATGACCGACACGATGCCGAACTCGTCGATGTTCGCCAAGCCGGACAACGGCTTCGACGCGTTTCACCCCGCCTGGCCGGCGCAGCTGGTGGTCTTCCTGGCCAGCGAAGCGGCCGGCGACTTCACCGGCCAGGGATTCATCGTCTGGGGCGGCGAAGTGATGCTGGTCAGCGGCTGGCACATCCTCAACCAGATCAGCAAGCCGAACGCCGCGCTCACCGCCGAAGATCTGATCGCGCGCAAGGACGAGCTGTTCGGCAAGCACCCGAAACAGCCGGGATACATGTGAGAGACCACTGCGCAACCGGTGCACCCATGCCGGTGTGCCGGTCGCGCGGTGGCATTGGCGTCGCGACGCACGACGTGCGGAGATCCAGCAGACGTCTCGCGCTCGATCAGCCCCCTGGCTGATCTGACCTGGCGGCTGATCGCCATGTGTCGCGGCTGAGCGCCGATGCGCTCCAGCCAGAGGCGCACAGCGAGGTAGGGCGTGAGCCGCCCGCCTGCGCCACCTCGCCGTTCGCCGACGTCGAGGCGCGATCGTCGCGACGCGCTGTGTTTGCTAGGCGAGCGCATGGACAGCGAGATGTGGCGACGCGGCGGTCGCACTTTCCGGTACCGCGGCTACGAGATCTTCTACCGCGACGAGGGCGCCGGGCCGCTGCTGCTGTGCGTGCACGGTTTCCCGAGCGCGTCGTGGGACTGGCACAAACTCTGGCCGCAGCTGACGCGACGCTTCCGCGTCGTCGCGGCGGACATGATCGGTTTCGGCTTCTCGGCGAAACCGCGCGCTTACGCGTACTCGCTGCGCGACCAAGCCGCGCTGCACATCGCGTTGCTGTCATCGCTCGGCCTCACGCGCGGCCACGTCCTGGCGCACGACTATGGCGACAGCGTCGCGCAGGAGCTGCTGGCGCGTGCGACGATGGACGACCCGTCCACCTCGGCCGCGGCGGCGCCTGGCGCACAGAGTTTCCAGCCCCTCTCGGTGTGCTTCCTCAACGGCGGCTTGTTCCCCGAAGTGCATCGCGCCCGAATGGTGCAGACGCTGCTGCGTTCGCCGCTCGGACCGCTGCTCGGCCGGCTGGCGAACGAGGCGAGCTTCTCGCGCAGCTTCGCCGCGGTCTTCGGCCCGCAGACGCAGCCGTCCGCCGACGATCTGCACGCGGTGTGGCAGCTCAACGCGTACAATGACGGTCCGCGCGTCGCGCACCGCCTCATCCGCTATATCGACGAGCGCCGGCAGCAGCGCGCGCGCTGTGTCGGCGCGTTGCAGACCGGCCGTGTGCCGCTGCGGTTCATCAATGGGCCGGAAGACCCGGTCTCGGGGCGGCATATGGCCGAGCGCTACCGCGCCCTCGTGCCCAATGCCGACGTCGTGCTGTTGGAAGGCATCGGACACTATCCGCATCTAGAAGCGCCGCAGCAGGTGCTGGAGGCGTTTCTCGCCTTCGCCACGAAGCTGGGCGAGGCCTGACACATCCCAGATCACCGGCGGCCGCGCGCCCGATCGAGATCTAGTGTCCCGAGTCTGAGGTTGACCGCTTATATCGGTGGCTCTCGGCGATCCTGGCCAGGCGCTCCGACGCAGGAATATCGG
>Ga0265314_10000492_pt1 | contig 51206 bp, 38 predicted proteins | sample 4126metaG_FD_203106 | JGI IMG/M metagenome (GOLD analysis project Ga0265314, IMG submission 203106) | Rhizosphere microbial communities from Carex aquatilis grown in University of Washington, Seatle, WA, United States - 4-1-26 metaG | ecosystem: Host-associated > Plants > Roots > Rhizosphere >... | reverse complement strand
CCGGTTCGCGATTTCGAGACGATTCGCCTTGAGCTGACTTTCCAGTTCCAGCAGCGGCGCACTCTTCGGATCGAGCGCGCTAGTGGCCGCCGGTTCCGGACTGGGGTTCTTCGCTCGACTGTTCAGGTCGGCGACCATCCGTTCCCGATTGGTCTCCAACCGCGCAATCTGTTCCCTAGTCTTGCGGACGTCCGGATGTTTGTCGGTGTAGTGAGAAGTTAAATCCGCCAACTGGGCCTTCAGTTGGTCCAGTTGTTTGTCGATCTCGGCCAGCCCGGCCGGGCCGCCAACTTCGCCCGGCTTCGAACCTTGACCCAGGGCGCGATATTGATTGATCAGCGATTCCAAATACGTGTTTTGCTGCTTGGCCCGGTTCAACGAGTCCTGGTTCGCCTGCACCTGATTCTGAAGACCGGTCAGGATCTGCAGATTGCTCTGGGTTTGGGTGGGTAACTCGCCCAAATGCTGATCTTTGAACGCGCGCATTTTCGCTTCTTGTTCCGCGAGTTTTGCGCGCGCCTGATCGAGTTGGTCTCCGAGGAAGTTGGTCGTATTTTCCGAACGCTTCTGCCGCTGCTCGAGATTCTCCGTGATGAAGAGATTCGCCAGTTCGGCCGTGGCCGCCTGCGCCATTTTAGGATCGCGGCTCGCGTAATAAATGTTGAAGGCCGAGAGCTTCTTATCGTCGCCGTGCGACAGTTCGATCTCGATGTCCTGGCGCATCTTCTCCACCAGGGCGTCCGGGTTCTTGTGCTTCCTGTCCTTGGCGTACAGGCCGAGAGAATCAATGATCCGGAGAAGGCGGGTGCGGCTCAGGATTTGCTGCGTAATGCTGTCTAGCTGTTGCTGAATGTCGCTGTCGATGTTCGAGACAACATACTTTTCCGGCACGGAGGGCTGCTCGACCAGAATCAGCGTGCCCGACCGGTAGGTCGAAGGAATCAGCCAACTCGCTCCCCATACCAGCAGCCAGCCGCAGAAGAAGGGAATAAGGAATTGCCACCGGCGGCGGCGGACGATTCCCTTGATCTCAGCAAAATCGGGTAGCTGGCTTGATTCTTGTAGTTCTTCTTCCATGATCACATTCCTAGAGGCTTGGCCCACTGATATGACAGCGTGAAAAAAAATCGATTCCGGCTCGCATCGAGCGTTTGCAGTGGGCTAGTCTGAGTGGGGCCGGGAACCCCAAACTGCTCTTGAAAATCGTGCGAGTAACCCATCCGAAGCCCGATGCTTTTCCCCACATTACGCTCCACGGAAACGCCCGCCGATGTTTGGTTGATCGAACTTGCACTGGTCGCGAAGGGCACGGTAAGTGATTGGTTCGTCCCGTGGCTCGCAGTAAGAGCAGCCGACCACCCCGGGGTCAGTTGGCGGCGGAAGTCGCCGTGAACTGTCTGGAAACGCACCGCACCCAAAACACCGCCGCCGTCGCTGATGGTTCGTGAGTACCCAGCGGACAAGCTGGTATGTTGATTCTTCCAAGCGCCTTCCGCCCCGCCGGCAACTGACCATTGACTGGATTGCGTGGGCTGCGCCGTAACGGGGGCCAAACCCTGGTTCTCCGAGTACTGCGGACCGATGAAGCCGGTCAGGGTGAATCGTTTCGAAATGTTCAGTGTGTCCACCGCGAGAAGATCATGGACTCGGGTTTCGCCGGCGCCGGGATTGAACGTGATCCGATCAAAACGGTAGCTTATGCCGCCCCAGTCTCCCTGAAAGATCCGGTGCAGCCAGAAGGCCTCCCCGAACGCGGATTGCGTATTCGCCAGTTGCGCTCCTGCGGAGACATTGCTGAAATGCGAATCGTAGAAGGACCCGCTCGCGCCCATCAGATCGTTCAGGGCAAAGTGATAGTTCGTCTCTACCGTCGTCGTGCTGGATCTTTGCGAGGCCAAAGGTGTAATCAGACTGGTGTTCGGCTCGCCCGCGCCGGCGGCGGCTCCGGGGCCATTGCCCGCGTCAAACAATCCCGTAGTCAGGGAAAAATTTTCCGCCACCCGCAGATTCACGTGTGGGCTGAGCCGGTACTCGGAATCGAAATTCAGGTTATGCGATCCCTGGTTCTGGTTCGTTAATCTCTGATTCACCGTCAGGCCGCCAGCGTATCCGAGGGTCCAGCGCATTCGAGACGACGTTTCGTCGATCTTGATGTTGGGGAAGATCGAGACGCTCGCATTACCTACCTGTCCACTTGAAAGCAGGAATGGGTTGTCGTCATATGTGGCGCCTACATTCACTCCGCCCCGCAGGTAATTCGATCTTTCCATCTCGGAGAGGAACGCCGGAGAAATGCCTATACCGCCGAGCAATCCCGGTATCTGCGGCAGACTGCTGCTGGTGTCCTCGGTGCCGCCTTCGGGCTGCATCCCCGCGATGGCCGAGAGTGCGGCAGCCGGAGCGGTTCGGGCGCTGTCGCTATTGTCGCCAGGACTCGGGGCCGGTTGGTTCTGCGGAGCCGGGTTCTGCCCCGCCGAGAGTGATCGCAATCCGGCTACCATGCACGCGAGGATCAAACAGCGTCGAATACTCATCGCCACTACTACGGCACCACTAGGGTATCGCCAGCTTGCAGGCGAATGTTCTGGTCCGCATTCTTGCCCTTGATCACGTCTTTGTAGTTGAACGGGATTTGTTTCTGCGTTCCGTCCGGAGCTTGCCGAAGAACGTAGATCGATTTCTGCTTGGCGAAGTCTTTGAAACCACCGGCCATCGCAATCGCATCGAGCACGGTGGTCGAGCTCGTCAACAAATAGGCGCCAGGCTTGGCAACCATACCGAGTATGTTCACCTTCTGACTCTTGCTGTCAGTAACGATGACTGTAACTTCCGGCTCGGAAATATAGCTTTGCAGGCGCTTGGAGATCTCTTGCTCGAGTTGCAACGGGGTTTGACCACTTGCCTGCAACTCCCCGACTAACGGCAGAGAAATCTTTCCATCGGAACGAACGGGAACCGAACGTGAGATGTCCGGCTCTTTCCACACACTGATCGCCAGGACATCATTGGCGCCAATCACATAGGCACTATCGGAATGTTTGGCCCGCGAGCCCTCTCCGACTTGCTTATCGGCTGCAGCGGTTGCGGGCGCCGCTGGTCGCGATGCGGAATCGGATTGCGCGAACACTCCGATCGACATCAGCATCAGCAGCGTCAACAGCGGCACGATGCGATGGGCCGTCATGGGTTCCGTCATAAGCAATGACTCTCCGTCAGCTCTCTGATTCAACCTAAGCCGATTCAATCTAAGCTGCTCCAACAAAGCCGGCTCAATCGTAGTCGTTTCATGCCACGTAGTTCAATCGCAGCTGTTTCCATGAACTTGCTACTTCGCCGGCCGCATACCGTCGGGAACAAAAAGTCGTGCAGAGTCCGCGGGTGGCGCCATGTGGTATTCCTGGATCTTGTAGAGCAGCGCACGATAGCTGATATTGAGTAAACGAGCTGCCGCTTTCCGGTTCCAGTGCGTCTCTTCGAGTGCGTGAGCAATCGCGCCGCGCTCGGCCTCGCCTTTTGCGTTTCTTACCAGCAGCTTCAGGGACGAGCTTTCTTCCGATGAGTGCGGGCTCAAAGGCTGCACGGCCGCGGGGTGACCGCTGGTTTTCGCGTGCCCGTTTCCGTTCCCGTTCCCACTGACGAACCCGTAATCGGGCTGCGAATGCAATTCGTGCAAGGCCGCGCTCTCATCGCCGTGCGCCAGGAAACGTTTGGCAAAATTCTCCAGTTCGCGCAGGTTGCCGGGCCACGCGTGCTGCTGGCACGCGTCCAGCAAAGCGCTGGAAAGGCGCGGGGCCGGAACGCCATAGCGACGAGTCAGTCGGTTCATCAGGTGGCCCAGCAGCAGCGGGATTTCCTCGCGCCGCTCCCGCAGTGGGGGCACGCGCAATTCGAAAACGCTCAACCGGTAGTACAAATCCTCCCGAACTCTCTTCTCAGCCGCCGCCAACTCCAGATCGCCGCAGGTGGCAGCGATGATGCGCACATCGGCCCGGATCGGGGTCGGGCCGCCGCACCGGACAAACTCTCCCGTCTCCAGCAGCTTTAGCAGCCGCCCCTGGACTGCGTCCGGCATGGCATCGAATTCATCCAGCAAAATCGTTCCCTTGGCGCACTGCTCAAGCTTTCCTGGCGTCGATTCCGGGCGCCCGTTGGCGGAAGCGTGCTCGTAGCCGAACAGTTCATTCTCCAGCAGGTCGGAGGTGATCACTGCGCACTTGACCGGCATGAACGAGAAGCTGGAACGAATCGAAAGCGAATGGATCAGCCGGGCAGCGGTCGTCTTCCCGCTTCCCGCTTCTCCGGTAATGAGCACCGGCACGTCAGTCTGCGAGAGTAATTCCGCTTGCGTGCGCAGCCGGCGTGTAACCGGGCTGGCGGCAATGAAATACAACTCCTCGCTGATTCGCTCGATTTCTGGTTGATACATGGCTAAAAGGGCCCGATGGAAGGAGGTAAGAAAATCCTGGATCGTTATCGTTTAGGAGGAACTGGTGGCTCGGCGGACTGCAACTATCTCTTCAGACTGGCTCGACGTCGTATCCGTCAATGCGCACGGCCATCGAGCGCTGAATCGCATCGACAGAGATAATCAGGCTGTGATCGCCGTTCTCCGACAGGAACACGCCTTCGACTCCGTCCATCGCTCCACCGCGTACGCGGACGCGCTGTCCCACCTTGAGAAAGGGATACGAGCGCCAGGGCGCCGTCTGCGTCAGAACCTTCTGGATGCTTTCTATCTGTTCGTCGGGAATCGGCAGGCTCGCCCCGCGACTGCCGACAAAACCGTGAACACTGTCCACCCGGTAGACCCGCGTCCGGTCTTCCGCGCTCAAAGCGCAGCGGATGAATACATAGCAACTGAATAGTGGCACTTCTACTTTCTTCGTGCGATCGCTCCAGCGATGCACTTCCATCGTGGTGGGCACAAACGTTTCCATGCCTTGATCGCGCAGTCGCCGCTCGACCGCTTTTTCGTGGCGCGCTCGGGTGTGCAGTGCGTACCAGCGCAGTTCTTCCTGCGGTACAAACTGGCTCAGCTCGCTGCCCACTTCGTAGCTCTGATTGGAACTACTCATAGCTTCGCCCTCTGGGTCCCATGGAACTGGTTCCGCCTAACCCGCACGCACGAATGCATGCGGCATTTCCAAAGCCTTCAAGGGGGAAGAAAGCAAATAGAACAACTATCGGGGGGAGTTCTCTAGCTGGTTGAAGTTAACGTCACTTGCAAGACCGTGCAAGTGGTAGGACTTCCTAGGACATATCAACCCCATCAACGGATGAGCCGTTCTTCTCATGACAAAGCTATTTGGCGGGGAGACGTTATTCTTTGGCACAGGCGTGGTATATGCCCGCTCGAAGGTCGAACGGCTCCTTTGTGCCATCAATGTTAAAGTCCAATGAACACAACGTATCTCATTGAATCGATTAACGATAGAGTCATTGATCAGTTGCTTGACTGGCGGCCAAGAATTACCCGCTTGTGAAGCGAACCATCAGTCGGTCTTGCCGCCGATCAATCCGCACTCAAGGCTGTGGCCCGAGGGTGCATTTATTTGCACAGGTTGCACGCCGTTTGCTTGCTGGTTGGTGAGTTTGGTGGTACATTTCAGCTGTAGTTAAGAGACTTTGGTGTCTTGTTGTCTTAGTTTCCCCCTCCCCTCGACGACGGAGACCACAGTGTGTGCCAGTGCGGTGCTTCCCCACATTCGCTTCGCATAGTCAAGTTGTCCAGGAGATACGATGCCATCCCATGAAGAGATGGGCTCGGACTTTGTCAGTATCGTAGTTGCCGACAGCACTCGCATCCACACCCAGCTCTTAGCCGACGCTCTGCGCAGCGATCGCGGCTTGCAGGTCGTGGCAGCAGCCTCGAATTCCGAGGAACTGTTGGCCGCCATCACTCGCGTGCCCATCGATGTCGTGGTCATCAGTCACAATTTGGACAACCAGGCTGGCCATGGCACCCAGGTGTTGCGGGAGATGCGCGTACTCCGGCCCCAGATTAAGGGCGTCATCTTGCTCGACACCTCCAAGCCTGAGGAAGTTTTGGAGTGCTTTCGCGCTGGCGCCAGAGGGATTTTTTCCAAACAGGAACGGCTGGAGAGTCTGTGTAAATGCATTCGCGCCGTCCATGAAGGGCAGGTCTGGGCGCGCAGCGTCGACTTGGACCATGCGCTCGAAGCTCTGGCCAACTCGCCGCTGGTCCGCGCCACCAATCACAAGGGAATCGAACTGCTTTCCGAGCGCGAGCGCCAGGTCATCCAGCACCTGGCCGGGGGCATGACCAACCGCGAAATCGCCCAGGCGCTCGAACTCAGCCCGCATACGGTTAAAAATTATCTGTTCCGTATTTTTGACAAGCTGGGCGTCTCCAGCCGCACCGAGTTGCTTTACCTCACCATGAACAACTCGCAAGCCCGGCCCCTGAGCGCGGGCAATGGAGAGAGCCACTCATTCTCCATGATTATCGAAGCCGCCGAGGCCGGCGACCCCTCGGCCCAACTTCGCTTGGCCGAACATTTTTGTCAGATCAAAGAGGTCCCGGGTAACGGCGATGGGCAAATCGCGGGCTTCCAACCCGCCTCCGTTTCCGCTTACCTGTGGTATCTGCTCGCAGAAAAAACGGCAACCACGATGCTCGAACAAATCGAGGTGGGCAAGAAAAATATCCGCCTGACGATGTCGCCTCACGAACAGGCGGAGGCCGAAAGCAGAGCGGCCTCGTGGCTGAGAAGCACCAAGAAACATTCTGGTTTCGCCGTGGGCGTCCGAAAGAGGATCGAATTGCAGCCCCTCACGGTGCGTGGGGCGGAAAAAAGATCGGCAAAAACTTAATAAAGATCGGGGAGAGAGAATTTGAACCTCCGCGCCCTGGTCCCGAACCACGAAACAACATTCCCACGACCAATCCATGACGTCCATTTGTTAGAGGGTCTAGCCTGAAGACGGCGAATGATCCTCGCGGGATGCTGGAGCAGGAAAGCGAGGAACTGAACTTGGGTCCGGAGTTCAAATCGTTGCTCGTAAGGTTTGTATATAAAACCGCCAACCTCCCTGCGACGGAGCGGCTCTCGGCGTAACCTCGCTTACATCCCTTCCTGATACGATCCATATGCTATGAATCTGTTCGACTCATTCCATATTCGCGACATCTCTTTTCGTAACCGCATTGCCGTTTCCCCCATGTGCGAGTACTCCAGCGAAGACGGCTTCGCCAACGACTGGCATCTCGTCCACCTCGGGGCCCGCGCCATTGGGGGCGCAGGCACCGTCCTCACCGAAGCTACCGCCGTCGTCCCCGAGGGCCGCATCAGTCCCTCCGACCTCGGCATCTGGAAGGACGCGCACGTCGAGAACCTGGCGCGTATAGTTCGCTTCCTTCGCCAGCACGGTGCCGTAGCCGGAACCCAACTTGCCCACGCTGGCTTCAAAGCCTCCACCGCCGTTCCTTGGCGCAATCAAAGTACTCCCGTTGTCTCCGTCGCCGATGGCGGCTGGCGTCCCATCTATTCCTCCACGGCGAAGGGCTTCACCCCCGAATCCATTCAGCCCGAAGCGCTGACGCCGGAGGGCATCGCAGGCATCGCCCGCGCTTTCGGCGAAGCTGCTCGCCGCAGTCGCGAAGCTGGCTTCGAACTCGTCGAAATCCACGGAGCCCACGGCTACCTCATTCACCAGTTCCTCTCGCCGCTGGTCAACACACGCACCGACCAGTACGGTGGCAGCTTTGAGAACCGCACCCGCATCCTGCGCGAGATCATCGAAGCGGTCCGTAAAGTCTGGCCCGAACGTCTCCCCTTGTGGCTCCGAATCTCCGCCTCGGACTGGACCGAGGGCGGCTGGACTATCGAGGATTCCATCGCCCTCGCTCGGCAGGCCAAGCCGCTGGGCGTCGATCTCATCGACTCTTCCTCGGGAGGCATCGTTCCCAAAGCAACGATTCCTCTCGGCCCCGGCTATCAAACTCCCTTTGCCGAGCGCATCCGCCGCGAGACGGGAATCCTCACCGGAGCCGTTGGCATGATCACCGCGCCCGAGCAGGCCCAGCAGATCATCGCGACTGGACAGGCCGACATAGTCCTGTTGGCTCGCGAACTCCTCCGGGATCCATATTGGCCGTTGCGTGCCGCCTATGTCCTCAAACAGCAGGTTGCATGGCCGAAACAATACGAACGTGCCCGCTTCTAAGAGGGCAGCCGGACTCACTCAAAGACAGTCCGCCTAGCTCTGGCCGCGCTCGTATAATGATGAGGATATGAACAGAATACTTTGTGTCCTGTGCTCCATCGTCGTCGCAGCCCCTCTGCTTTCTGTGGCGCAATCGCCCGACGAACAAGTTCCCGTCATTCAAGGCGGTGCTGGTCCCTGCTCCCTCGAACTTATAGTTAGGGGCGCGGACGGCAAACCCGTTTATGCGGCCACGGTCAAGGTTCATGTCAAGTATGGATTTGGTGGAACGCGGAGGCTCGATCTTGAAGCTGGAACCAACTCTGATGGGAAGGTGAAGTTCGCCGGACTTCCCGCTCGGGTGCAGCGACCTCCGCTTGAATTTCACGCTTCGAAGGATGAGTTCCAGGGTGTCACGACGTTCGATCCGTCAACCGAATGCCAAGCCAAACGGGAGATCGCCTTGGAGAAGCCGAAGGCGCCGGACGGTCACTGACGGGCGATTCCTGAATTTACTTGTTCGGTGGACTCGTGCTCTGAACGGCTTCAATCCCGCCGGAATTTCATTTAGAGTTGCAGCGCGATGAAGATTACACTGCGCGCCGCTGCCCTGCTTTTCATTGTGAGCGTTCTGAGCGCTGCCGAGACAACCGCTATGCCTCCTAGTTTTAGCATTAATGCCGCTGAGCGGTTCGCCTCGTTACGAAGGGGGATGGAGGAGAGGAATGATTTCGTAAGTCTGATTCTAAGAAGTCTTCTTCTGCTGCGCCTTCACCTTCGCCCACCTCGCCCGCTGAGCGGCGGCGATTCTCTTTCTGCCTGCTGCTGATATTGTGCGCTTGGGCTTCGGCGCGTGACCTTTCGCCTTTGCCCATCGCGCTTTCTGCGCGAGGCTGATCCGCTTACGAGCCGAGGCTGACAGGATACCTCTCGCTTTCGTGTAAGAACTCCCACCGTTCAACTTGCCAAGCACCGAAAGAGCCGCATCAACATGCCTAAGCCGATCTACCAGACCTTTTCTCTCTGCCCTCAACTCCGACGTAAAGGACGCCAGCCGCGCTGGGTTTGTCATGAATTCCCCCTCGGCAAGCGATTGTAATTGATGGCTCGGTTCCTGAGCGAGTGGAGCCGCACTTTGAGTGTGCTGCTGTATGACGGGGATTCCAGATTACGGAGGCCGGAGATTGAACTCATCGCTCAGAAGAGTTGCTGGAGAGCGTGTTAAGGACGAACCTCGGTCGGAAACGCCTGTGTGCCAGCCCTTCCAAACTGAAATCGAAGGGTCCATTCACTGGCAACCGCCTGACCGTCCACTTGCGCGGGCGTGAAAATCCACTGCCGTGCCGATTCCAGAGCCAGCCTCGCGAAGTACTTGCTCTCTCCGTGAGCGACGAGCTTTGCTTCAGAAACCTTCCCCGAGGGATCGACCGAGACTCGAACGTTCACTTTGACCTTGCCGGTAATTGTGTCCCGTGCGATCGGTGGCACATTGGGCACGACCTGTCGTGAAACCTTGCCGTGGACCGTTCCTTTTGCCTGATTTTGCGTTTCCAAAAACGCTGGCGGCGAAGGCTTGGTGGCCACGCCAGATGCAGACTGGGTGGCGCTATCGGCGGGCGGAACAGGAGGGCGATGCGCCAGGAACGCCCGCACGCCCAACACCGCCAGCAACACGATCACAATCACCGCGGCTAAGAGCATGCGCCGCCTGGGATGCTCCTTCTCCGCCTGCATTTCAACTTTTCTTGGAGCTGCCAGCGCCGGAGTCTGCAACCGCGTTTGAATCTCCGCTACCGTGCCGCGGTGCCGCGGGTCGACACTCAGGCACCTGCGGGCAATCTCGCGGAAAGGTTGCGGAACGGTCTCGGGCACGATGGCCTGGGGCGGATTCGAGTTCGTGAAATCGGGCGCGCACTGCGTCAGGATTGCGACCAGCGTGACGCCCAGGGACCACAAGTCGGCTTCGGGCGACAGGCCCGCGGTCGAGACCTCAGGCGCGTCGTACGCATTAAGCCGGCGCGTTCCCATCCGCTCCCCCTTTTTGAAGAGTCCGTCCGCGGAGATCTTCAACTGGTTGTCGACCGCCAGAATGTTGGATGGCTTGATACGCCCGTGCACGAAACCCACCTGATGGAGATATCCAAGAGCCTCAATCGTAGGCTGAAGCATGACAGAAGCTTCGGGGGGCGAAAGTGGACGTTGCGGAATGATCTCCGACAGATTCTCCTCGGCGTACTCCATCACGACATAGAGATACCTTACGCCGTCGAGCTCGCAGCGGCCGGATTCGAAGAGACGGAGCAGGTGCGGATGATTAAGGTTCGCTGTTGCAGCCCAGCAGGCTAGTTGAGCATCGTCGTCGCGGCCCGCTGCTGGGATCAGCTTGATTACAGCTTGCCGAGGTTCCCGCCCGCTGCGCTCCGTCAAGAACACAGCGCTTTGCTCTGAGCCTCCCAGTCCGCGCAGCAGCGGAAACTTTCCGTCAACCGTTTGGCGTTGCCAATTTTCCCAGACCTGGGTTGCAGTGCTCATAGCCGCTTACTCGCCGAGCGCTATTCTATTCCAACGGGGTGAGTATTTTCTTTGTGGAACCGCTTTTGCGAGGGTTAGTCAGAGAGGAGAACGCCGGGAAAAGGTAAAGGCTGTGACATTGGTTATGCTCTAGCTGCCGGCTCCTGCGAGGGAGCCAACAGCGTGGAGGCATGCACCGTCACAGCCCTTGATGCGATCACCGCTTTCGCGGTCCCAAACCCCAACTACTCCTCGCAGAGCCGTCGGTTTTTTCAGGTCTGGCTGCTCTTCGGGTTGCCCCGCCGAGCTGATCACTCAGCTTACTTCGGACTGGCAAAGTTTTATTTAAGCCAACCCTTTCAGCCGTCGACGGGAGCAACCTTAGAGATTTGCTCGAAGATTGTCAACGCCCCTTTTCGGTGCAATCGGCCTCTTGCATTGCGGCGGGAACCAGAAACGCAACCCATTGAATCATTGCTGCTTAATGAATGGCAGATTAAATTCTTTCCATTTTTCCACAGCCACATCCACAGGGGCTCGAAGGCATGGGCCACGACGAGGAGTGTGTGGAGGGACTATGTGAACATCTTGCCGCCGGAAAATACATCAGGCCTGCTAACGCAATGTCCAGGTGATCTTGGTCGACGCGTACCGGTGCCCCGGAAAAGGGTGTTGGTTAGTTTTGAATGCGCTCTCAGGGGCGCGGTCGGGACATAGCTATCCCGACGCTATTGGTCCAGAACTTAGCTACGCCGATTCTATCCCGTGAGGGTCGGCCACAATTGCGCGAGCAGGTACAGCTTTAGCCCATTCGGCGTCGGGATCGGGTACGTCCAATTTGTGCACGCCATTGGGGAACGAGTCCAGTAGCATCTTATATTGAAGTGCCTGATCTTGGCCCCGCATTCCGCTCCATGCGTGCATGTAATTCACGGATACGATTCCAGCCTGGAGCATTTCCTTGAGGCAACCAAAGCAGGGTTGAGTCGTCGAGTACACAGTCCCACCCTGCACGCTTATCCCGAACTTCGCGGCGGCGAGGATCACATTTTGCTCTGCATGGACGCAGATGCAAATGTCGTAGGCAGTGCCGGACTCGTACTTCCTATCCCGATTTGCGCAACGATAGCAGCCGCCATCGGAACAGTTCTGCATTTTCGTGGGCGTACCGTTGTACCCGGTGGAAACAATTCGATTGTCGACCACGACGATGGCTCCGACTTTCTGACCCCTGCAATCTGCTCGCCGCCGCACCGCCATCGCGATTCCCATGTAATAGGTGTCACGATCAGGGCGCTCGCTACTCGTGCTCATTTCTTGATCTCCTTGCGGACAGCGACAGCTAATTCTCGCAGTCGGCTAACGGCACAATCACTCAATGATTATCGATCCTTGGTACTGGTCTTCACACAATTCCTGATGAAATCAGCCCGCTCGTCCACCGTGCCCATCGGGACCGTCAAATAGCTTTGCCCAAACCGATTCAACAATCCTCGCATGGTCGCATCGGCAAGCACCCCGTAGACATAGTCTTGTTCCCGCATACCGTCGTCCCCCGGGTCAAAGAGCCCGTTCGGGAAGAAGAACAAAAAGTCATATGTTGTCAGGTTGTTCTTCGTCAGGGCAAGCATTTCTCTTGCCGCCAGCTCGGCAACGCCACGGCCCGCCCGGAGAAAGCAGTAAGTGAGGTGATCCAGTAACGTTCGGTCGCTGAGGAAGTTCTCCAAGCCCTTCTCCTGAAGCAGCTTTCGATCAAAGATGGTCTTCTGAAATTGCCAGACCTGTTCCGGGGTCGCCTTTCGCTGGTCCTCTTCCTTCCACCCCCACTCTTTGAAAACCGCGCGGGAAACAGACTCCAGGAGCGGAAGACCGAGGTCTCCCAGTTGCTGAATCGTCGAAGTTTTGCCTGTACCTCCGGTACCGATGAAACCTATTTTCATCACCTTTGCCTCTGTTGCCCCTCGAATCCGATTCGACTTTGGTACGGGCGCCCGGCCGGAGGGCATGCGGGCCTCCAATCTACTAGCAGTCCCGGCTATGCCACGGGCTCCCGCGCTCACGAACCCGTACTTCCAAACCCACTTGTTTGGCGCTCAGTGCTCGGGAGCTCCGATTCCTCTGTGAACGCTGCTTCGATTCGATGGACAATTCGCAACTGCGCAATTCGATCGCCCTTACGGATCATGGCAGCAGTCTCTCCCAGGTTAACCATGACAACTTTTATCTCGCCGCGGTAGCCGGTATCGATTACTCCAGCTAACGTCGCTAAACCCTGGAGTGCAACCCCCGACCGGTCTTCCACGATCGCGCCAAATCCGTCTGGAATCGCTAACGCAATCCCGGTTGAGATTGGCATCACTTTGCCTGGCGGCAGCTCGACTTCCTGCACGGAGTAGAGGTCTGCCGCGAGATCGCCACTGACTCCAGAATGGGCGTAGCGAGGAAGCTTGGCATCGGGGTGTATTCGTTGAATCGCGATGTGCACTTGCATGATCGTTGCTCATTGTGCACCAGCCCTGCGGGACAGGCAAGCCCAGCCCTCGTGTCGCGGAGAAAGTTTGAAGCTTTCTGGCATAGAATCGAAAGGGTCTTTCGATTCCCCATTAGAGTAGTCAGAAATCCCGGTAACCTTAGGATTACCGAGCTTGCTTTTGGGCCATTGTCCCCAGCACAATTAGGCGATTTGTTTTTGCATGGTTCCTTGAACGACAGGGAGGTACCCACAGGATGGGCAAGCGCCGCGAGCCTCGCAAAGAAATCCAGGCGCCTGTGCGCATCTTCGGCACCAACCGCAGTGGCCAAGTCTTCTCCGAGAAAGCGGTTACGGTCAACGTTAGCCAGCAGGGGGCCGAGTTGAGCGGTGTACAAGCCGGGCTTAACCTCGGCGAGATCATCGGCTTATCCTATGGCAAGAACCGACTGTACTTTCGCGTCAAGTGGGTTGGCGAACCTGGCACACCAAAAGCAGGTCATGTGGGCTTGCTCAGCATTTCCCCGGAAAAACCTCTCTGGGATTTTTCACTACCCTCTCCTATCCCTGACAATCACCAGTCACGATTTGTTGAGCAGCGGAAGTACACACGGTTCAAGTGCCATAATTCGGTGGAACTTCATACCCAAGGCGGAGCCTCCTTTTGGGCAACGATCGCAGATCTCAGCCTAGGTGGATGTTACATTGAAATGGCGATCCCCTTGCCACCGGGAACCAAGGTGAAAGTGGGTATCTGGATCGGGGAAACCAAGTGCTGGGCGGATTGCGAGGTCGCCTACAGCACACCAGGATTCGGAACTGGCGTGAGGTTCAAGCTGATTTCTGAAACGGATCTCGAGCGAATCCGCCAATTCCTCGGAACTCTCGCACCCTTCGCAAGGAAGCCGACTTTCGAGCAATGAACTCTGGGCAAGTAGGGCGTCTATAGGATTAACTTCAGAAACCCTGATCCCCCGCTTTATTTTGCAAGAGTGACAACGGCAACGGCGAATCCGCCCAAGGTGATCTGGTTAGCCTTCAGCGTGCTGGAGGCCGGCGGCTGGAAGCTGGTCGTTTGATCCACAAGCTGAACTTCGGCTCCCTCCGCCCCCGGCAGCGCCACATCGAATGCGCGGTTTCGCTTGTTCAATAGCAGGATCTTGCGCTTGCCCTCTGGCGTCACAAAAGCCTGCGCGTAAACATAGGAAGGGCTGGAGTCGGTCTCCACCAGTTTGTCACCCGGGCCAAAGTTATCGCGCAGCACCTTCAGTACCCAGAAGCGAGCATTCGGCTGGCCGGTTTCCCAATCCACCATGGACACGCTCGGGTACTGCGTGGGGTAACCCACTAACTGAGATTCATCCGCAACCTCGACGCCTCGCTTGGCAAGTTCGACGTAAAGGTAGGCGTACAGACTCCCGCAGAGGTTCCAGTAGGAATTAGCAATCGGCTTGAAGACGTGGCCCGGCTTGTCCTGTTCGGTGTCCTCAGCGGAGATCGAACCTAACTCGTCCGCATCGGTCTGGGTTTCGGGCGACAGCCGCTCGCGTATCCCCTGGATATAGCTGACCACGTTCAGAAAGCGATCCGCCTGCTCCCAATAGGTGTGCTCCATTACTTCCGGCGTTTCGTCTGAACTCGGCACGGCATAGAAATGATAGGAAATCATCGCAATGGGGATGCCGGCCTTGTGATTTTTGTGATCCAGGAAGTATTCAATGAATTCCCTGGGTTCACCGCCCAGCCCCATCCCCACGCAAGTAATCCTCGGATCGGCGCCGTGGATGGCCTCTACAATGGCGTCGTAGACTCGCGTATAAGTCTCGGGCGTCATACTATGTTCGCCATCGACTTCGTTGAGAACTTCCCAATAATCGATCTTGTAGTGATGGTCGGAGTCGTGGCGCTTCCCGAATTCATCCGTGAATCCGCCCTGCGTGTACCAACTCACCAGGCGCGCGTAGTAATCCGCCACTTCCTTCAAACTGGGATCGCGGAACTCCGTTCCCTGCTCGTAGTTCCAGGTTACCTGGTCGGGATCGCTGGGATAAGCCACGGGCTTGTCGGTCTTGAACATCCACTGCGGAATGGTGCTGAAGTTAATGATCACCGAGTGTCCGGCTTGGGCGTTCATCAAGTCTTCCATCATGGGATCAATCAGCGAAAAGTCCCACGACGTCTTCCCGTCCTTGGGAGGGTCGAGTTCGGCAACACCGAGCTTGGGGTAAGGCAGCCAAGGCACGTAGCGAACGAAATCAGCTCCCAACTCATGCAGAGCCTGAAAGACACGATCATGTATCTTCGTGCCCCGCCGCAACGGTGGATTGACGACCACTTGAAGTGTGGGAGTGGTCTTCGAAACCGTTATGACCTTGTCCCACTTGACAGTTACGCTGACCTTCTCCGGTGCAATAGGTTGCGCCACGGAATCTTTCAGGCTGCAAGCGGTCAAGAACATAATTGCGGATGCCCGTAAGAGAGCAGTTAGTCGAACCGCAGCAGCAGATTTCATGGTGTTACCTCCCAACGAGAAATCGAGAGAGCGGGTCCTCCATAGAATGCGCTGGTTTTCACGGAATGGAACAACCGGCAATCGATGGCACTCTATGGCCGCAACGTGCCTTTCCCCAGTTCGCGAGCAAGCGCGACCGCTGCGTTTGCATTCTCACCGTATCCGTCCGCTCCGATCTCCCTGGCGTACTGCAGAGTCACCGGCGCACCGCCGATGAGAACCCTGACCTTATTGCGGACTCCAGCGCGCTCCAACGCTTCGATCGTCGTTTTCATCGCCGGCATCGTGACCGTGAGCAGGGCGGAGAGGCAGACGATGTCGGCATTCTTCTCTCCGATCGCAGCGACGAACCTGTCGGGAGAAACATCGGTACCGAGATCGGTTACATCAAAGCCCCCGCCCTCCAGCATGGAGGCCACGAGGTTCTTCCCTATATCGTGCAAATCCCCTTTCACGGTGCCGATGACGACGCGACCCACGGGTTGAGCCCCGCTCTTTGCCAGCAGCGGGCGCAGAAGTTGCATCGCAGCTTTCATGGCTCTGCCGGACAACAGAAGTTCTGGAACGAAGTAGTCCTGGCATTCGAAGAGCCGTCCCACCTCGTCCATGGCTGGAATCATCGTGCCCTCAATAATGGTCATTGGGTCGACGCCCGCCGCGAGCGCGTGCGCAGTCTCTTCAGCGGAAGCTTGCGCATTGCCATCTAGAATTGCTTGATGAAGTTTCTTGAGATCGGTCATTTCTTCCTCTCGAATGCGGCTTCAAGCGAAAGACGTTTTGCTCGCCTGAAGATGCCAATCAGCGTTCTCCTTTTATTATGCGTAGGCAGCTTTTAACGGCTCGCGACCGATTCAATACCGTACTCGCCGGGCAGAAACTTTTCCGCAACCGGGGTCGCCAGCATTTCGTCGATGAACTCGCTCTCTTGGCCGGGCAATTGATCGACTTCTCTCTCGATCTTCGCAATCCAGCGAATCTCTTGCGGCGATACTCGCAATCGTCCCTCCCGGTGCGCAGATGCAATTTCTTCGATTGCACAACGAGCGGCTTCGCGGGTCTGGAGGTATGGTGTAGGCTCAGCCGCAATCCGTTCCGCAATTCGTAGAACCACATCAGGACGCAGCACCCAGGCTTGGGGATCGAGCGCCGCATCCGATTCCACCAGCCAGTCTCTCAACCGAATTGCATCCTCGCGGGAGCCAGCAGCAGCCGTGTTCATCAATCGGCAGTCATACACCAACTGCTCAAGGGAGACGATCGGAGCATACGCGCTCAGCAAGCGTACCTGCTGTACGGATTCGTTGGACCACGCGTCGCAGACCGACTGCGCAATGTTACCGACATGCGTCAAGTGGGCACAGGCCGAGCTCCGTCCTTCCATCGAAATCGGAACTCCAGCGATTGCCTTTAGATAAGGGCCTTCGTAAGCACAGTCCTTGCTTGGACCCGCAGCACCCATTCGATATGCGACCAGGCTGCGCGGCACCGAAGCTACTCGAATTACGGCAGCTAGCACTCTCGGAATGAACTTCTGGTCGGCCAGAACCATGGCGGTGTTGCCGAAGGCACAAGCGCTATCTCCTGCGGGAACAATGTTGGCTCGACTGCATACGCCAACCAGATGTTTCCAGAGGAACTCCATATCGCGCGCACCCAGGATGGCAAGTCCGAAAATCGTCTGACGCAGATCGCCGAAGCGCAGCGCCTCATCGCACACTTCCTTGCCTCCGGTAGACTCAATCGACAGCAGGTCCGCTCCGGCGGCTGCCGACATCTCAAAAAGTTGAGCCATGGCCTCCCAGTATTGGCCATCGCGCATGTGCGAGGGCGACAGAAAATCACGCGTATCATTGGGCGTCACGCGGAGTGCATTTTTTAGACCGTGCTTTTCGTAATAGCCATGCAAACAGGTGGCGAGGATTTCAACGATTTGACGGCCCCACTCGGGGCGAATCGTCATCGCGGGTAGAGTCTCGAACTCGACCAGAAGGCCGGGCGCTTCGAGTTCCGCCGCTCGTTTGCAGACGCCCTCGATCATTTCTGCGTACAGCCGACGCACCTCAGGCCAAGTCGCCTCCTCAATGTCCATCGCCGGCAGGGTGAAATTGATCTCCGGGATGACGGTGCCTTTGCCAAGCTCGAGCCCACGGCCACACGAAACGGGCCGCGGAGCGTGGCCAAACAGGAACTCATCCAGCGAACCGATAGCTAGACTCATTTGAAACCTCTGTCACGGGCGGACACCGCCTCTGGACTGACGCCCCGGCTAGTCATAGACTCCGCACTCCTTCACCATTTCAATCAGCGCGTAAATGTTCTCAGACGGCGTAGTCGACGGGATAGCGCAGCCGGAATTCAGGATGAATCGCGCTCCCGGCTTCCAGACGGAGATGAGATTCCGGGTTGCTTCACGAACCTGCTCGACCGTCCCCTGGGCCAGGACGCCGCTGGGGTCGATGTTTCCGAATAACACATGGCGCTTTCCGGTGGTTCGTTTGGCTTTCGCGGCGTCGGTTTTGTAGTCGAGTTCGAAGCCGCAGGGTTCGTATTCTGCCAGCATGTCGAGGATTCTGCTGGTATTGCCGCAGATGTGAATCACCACGAAAATGCCATCGGCGGTAAGGTCTTTGACCAGGCGTTCCTCGTACGGACGCGCGAAGCGGTTGAACATGCGTGGGGAAACGACGTCTGGACCACCAAAGCTATCGCCCAGCGAAGTGAGATGGGCTCCGGCCTTGGCCAGCGCTCGATGGACGGCGAGATGACTTTGGTAGCAAATCTCCAGGAGCTGGGCGATGCGCGGGTTGTCTGGTTGTTCGGCGAGGTCCATCAGGAAATCCTCGACACCGCGCACCAGGCACGCGAGATCGAAAGCGGCCTGGTCGGCGTTGCCCCGTATGGCGATTTCGCCGCCCACTTGTTTGCACATCAGCCGGATAGCCTCAAGCAGAGCGGGAATGCGGCCGTCCGTCTCGGGGTTAATCACTTTCAAGCGGTCAACTTCATCCAGGCTGCCGATAGCAGGCTTCACGATGCGGCCTGGTTCGTTGGGGGCGCACTCCGACCCGGCCCCCATGGCTTCGGCCAGCATGGTCGTGTCCGTATCCACCATAATGCAGTCGTGCCTATATTTTTCCACTGCCTGGAGGTGGACGCGGGCAATGACTTCAGGGTTGACGCGGTAGTCTTCCATGCGGGCACCGGCTTCGCGCACGGCCAGCATGAAATTATGCAGGCACACGGGCACACGATCGGGGATCCCGCCCGCCAGGACTGTCCTCACGCGCTCAAGAGAATTCATGCCGTCGCCTCCGAGAAATGACACCGTCGTCGTAGCTCGCCACAAATGCACCGCCGCGTTTGGTCAAGTCACGGTCATCATCATAATACCGTCGAGCAGGGCGTGAAGCTGAACACGTGACGGGACGCCGCTCCCGTGGCGTTGCAGTCGTGATATAAATCGGCTCATGGCGAACCTGCGCGGCTACATCCAACGCATCCTCGCGCGCCGGTGCAAAATCGGCAGCGCCAGCCTGGCGCGCAAACTGGTCGCGGCATGAGCCGACTAAGCGAGTGGCTCGCAGGTGGCCTGCTGATCACCGACGGCGCGTGGGGGACGGAATTGCAGACGCGCGGCCTAGCCCCTGGTCTGGCGCCGGATATCTGGAACCTGGACCATCCTGAACGCGTGGAAGCAGTGGCGCGCGCCTATGTTGAGGCGGGCAGCCAGATTATCCTCACGAACACTTTCCGCGCCAACTCGGTCGCGATGAAAAGCGAAGGCGACATCGAGGCGATCAATCGCGCGGGTGTGGCGATCTCGAAGCGGGCAGCAGCGGGACAGGCGCTGGTGTTTGCCTCGATCGGTCCGACGGGCAAGATGCTGATCGCGGGCGAGATCGGCAAGGAGCAGGCCAGGGCGGCCTTTGCCGCGCAGGCCGAGGCGCTGGCAACGGCGGGCGCGGACGCACTGCTGGTGGAAACGATGAGTGACGTCGAGGAGGCGGGCTTGGCCGTGGCCGCGGCCAAGAGCACCGGGCTGCCGGTAATCGCCTCTTTCGCGTTTGACTCGGGCAAGAACAAGGACCGCACCATGATGGGCACGACGCCCGAGGCCGCGGCGGCGGCGATGGTAGAAGCGGGCGCGGACGCGGTTGGCGCGAACTGCGGCATCGGCATCGAGAATGCCGCGCTCCTCTGCCGGCGATTGCGCGCGGCCTGCGATCTCCCCATCTGGATCAAGCCGAATGCGGGTTTGCCGAAGATGGAGGGAAGCGCGATTCGATATGACGTCTCGCCCGAGTTCTTCGCTTCGCACTACGTGGCCTTGCGCGATGCTGGCGCCGCGTTTGTGGGCGGTTGCTGTGGATCCACTCCGGACTTCATTCGTGCCCTGGTGAGCGCTCGATGCGCCTCAAACTGATCAGTTGCGAAGTTCTGTTCCGCGAGATGTGCGATGCCTGCGCGCATTCGCCACATCAGGTGGACTTGGAATTTCTGCCCAAGGGACTGCACGATCTGGGCAGCAAGCCAATGTGGGCGAAAATTCAGGAACTCGTGGATCACACGCCGGAAGGCGTCTACGACGCGATTCTCCTCGGCTACGGGCTTTGCGGCAACGGGCTCGACGGGCTGACCGCGCGGCATACGCGACTAGTGTTGCCGCGCGCACACGATTGCATCGCGCTGCTGATGGGCAGCCGCGAGCGCTACCAGGCGTACTTCGAGGGCAACCCCGGCACTTACTTCCGGTCGACTGGGTGGCTGGAGCGCGGTCAAGGCTTGCAGCAGTTGACGCACAACACGACCGGGTTCGACGAGCCGCTGGAAGCGCTGATTCACAAGTACGGCGAGGACAACGGACGTTACCTCTACGAAAAGCTGACGCGCTACCGTTCGCAGTACCGCAAGCTCACGTTCATCGAGACGGGGCTGGAAGCAGGCGGGAGTTTTGTCGCCGAGGCGGCCGCTGAAGCCAGGCAGAAGGGCTGGAATTTTGAACGGCTGTCAGGGAACATGGCGTGGCTGCGGCGCATGGTCGAGGGCGAGTGGGCGGAAGCGGAATTTGTGGTCGCCGAACCGGGCCAGCGCATCGTGGCCAGCTACGACAACGGTGTGGTAAAGGTGAAGGCATGACGCGGTTTGCGCGCAGCCGTTCGTGAAACTCGAACTCCATCCCCAAGCGCGGCAGACGCTGGCTGATCAGCTCTTTGCGGCGGGCGTCGAATTCCCCTGTGGCGGCGAGAATGCGTGCGGCGGTTGTAAGGTGCGGGTGCTCGCGGGCGAGGTACCGGTCACCTCGACGATGCGGGAAGCGCTCACCGAAAAGGAGATCCGCGAGGGCTGGCGCCTGGCCTGCTGCGCGTCCGCAGCGGGACCGGTTGTGGTTGAAGTCGAACAGTGGTCCCTGCGCGTGCTTACCGACGACGCGCAAGTGCCCATCGAGCCGCGCTCGGGGCGGGGTGCGGTCATCGACCTGGGCACGACCACGCTCGTGGTCCAGGTAGTCGATCTCAGCAGCGGCGAAGTTCAGCGGGTGGAGACCGCGCTCAACCCGCAGGCGCGCTACGGGGCCGACGTGATGAGCCGCCTGCAATACGATCTTCAGCGACCGGGCGAACTGGGCCGCCTCATCCGCGAAGCGCTCGGAGGGATGCTGGGCGTCGAGCCTCTCCGCGAAGTATTGGTGGCGGGCAATACGGCGATGCACCATCTCTTTTGCGGCCTCGATGTGGCGCCGCTGACTCACACACCGTTTGCCTCACCCACACTCGGCGGCTATCGCTTCGAGAATTCGGATTTCGGATGGCCGGGGCCAGCCGAATTCCTGCCCTGCCTGGGCGGATTTGTCGGCAGCGATCTGCTGTGCGGCATCGTCGCCACGCAACTCGACGAGCAGACGCGGCCATGCGCACTGTTCGACATCGGAACAAATGGTGAGGTGGTAGTGGGGTCGGCCCAGGGAATTGTGTGTGCGTCGACCGCGGCCGGTCCGGCTTTTGAAGGCGGGCGCATTGGCGTGGGGATGCGGGCGGGCACGGGTGCGATCGACACGGTGCATGTGCGCGACGGCGGGTTCGAGTGCCACGTCATCGGCGGCGGACCGGCGCGCGGCATCTGTGGCAGCGGCCTGGTGGACGCGGCAGCGTGCGGCGTCGAACTGGGCCTGATCGCCGCTAACGGCCGCCTGATCAACACCGACAAGCGCTTGCCGCTGGCCGAAGGCGTGTCACTGTCGCAGAGCGATGTCCGCGAGTTGCAACTGGCCAAAGGCGCGATGGCGGCGGGTCTGCGCATGCTCGCCGGCGGAGGCGTCGAAAAACTTTGCCTGGCGGGCGCCTTCGGCAATTACATCCGGCAGACGAGCGCGCGCGCCATCGGACTGCTGCCCGACGACCTGGCGGTCGAACCGGTGGGCAACAGCGCGCTGCGCGGCGTTCGCACGTTGCTACTCACGCCCTCCACGCGTCATGCGCGCTTGAAGAAGATTGCGGCACTGTCGCGGCATGTCGAACTCGCCGCCGACCCAGATTTCCAATACATATTCGCCGAGATGATGGCGCTCGCCCGCTACCGGCTGAGCGCATGAGTATTCCGTGGCCCCAGCAATTCCGCTCGAATACTGCGTGATCTAGAACCAGAGCTTCTTGATCATCCATGGGCTGGCATGGACTCCGAATGGCACGAAGCGGCGGACTCGTGTGCTCACTGGAAACTGTTCGAAACGGAATGGACTTCTTGCACCAGCCTGGAGTATTTCGGATCCGAGCGCAGCGAATCGAATGCCGGATCGCTTTCCAAAAAGACCATCCAGCCTTCCCTGTCTTGCAGAGCACGATCAAGGAATTCCAGAGCTCCCGCTTTATCGCCGGCAAAACTCATACAGCGCGCGTCGTCGACAAGACTTCTCAAGTGGCTCCCGTCACTAGAGGAGGTCACGGCTTTGAGCGATGCGGCATAACCCTCTTTTTCATACACCGTAACGATTTCTTTTTCGCCGTCGGTGGTGAAAATCAAGTGCGCGACCGCATCGAGTTCCTTCCAGGCATGGGGAACGTCCCGGGTCACCGAATAGGCCCACCACAGTTTGTAATGCGCGGTGAGAAAATCGGGATTCTCGTCCACGACCGACTGTATTTCATGGATGGCCCGCGGATATTGGTGGTCCGTGTAGTGGAGCCAGCCCAAATTTGTGCGCAGGATTAGCGCTTTTGGATCCAGCGCCAAAGCCACGCGCATCTGCTTTTCGGCATCTGGCAACCGTCCGCTGGTCATCAGCACCAAGGCATACCAATGGCGAGCGTCCACATTGGTGGGTTCCAACTGAATGGCCTGGAGAAGTTCTTTTTCCGCCGCGGCAGGATTCCACTCATAGAACCATTTGTTAAGTCCCAATGCGGCATGAGCCTCAGCAAGATCGGGGTCCGCGGCGATGGCCTGCAGGGCAGCAGCTTTGGCCTGGCTATGCGCCTGGTTGGTGTCCATAAGGCTATATTGGCCCATCAGATTGTAGGTAACGGCAAGCTCCGCATAAGCGCGCGCATACTGTGGATCCTGCGCCACAGCCGTTCCAAAACTTTGCAGCGCATTGCCCAACCCAATCCTGGAGCGCTGCGCAACATAGTAGAGCCCTTGCAGGTAGGCATCGTGCGCGGCGTTGTTGATCGGGGTGTGCTCCGCTGTCTTTCCGGCGAGCAATGTCAGCGACAGGGAGTGCGCCACAGAGCCGGTCAGGTGGTTTTCAAATTTCAGAATCTGCCCCGTGTCTCCATCGAAGGTATCGGCCCAGACATGCGTTTGATCGTCGCCACGAATTAACTGTGCCGTTACATGAAGATGGTCTCCCTCGGATTGCACGCTGCCTTCGAGAACATACTGCACGCCCAGTTCCTGGGCAATTTGCCGGATGGTTTTGCTGGTGGACTTATAGGACATCGCCGAGGTGCGCGCGATCACCCGCAATTGGCCGCCTTCAGATCGCGCGAGCCCGGTGATCATTTCCTCGGTGACCCCGTCGGACAAATATTCCTTGGAGGGATCGCCAGTGAGATTTGTGAAGGGCAGAACCACTATAGAGACAGCGCTGTGGGACTCGGCATTCCCGAATCTCTTGTAGCTGAAATAGCCAGCGGCGACAACCACCGCCAGAACCCCGGCAGTAGCCGTCGCCTTCGCCCAAAACCAGCGGCCACGGCGCTGGCGCGGAACCGAGACTGCAATCCGAACCGGCGACTCGTCGTCGGTCTCCTCCTCGACCACCATGCCGGTCTCGGACTGCGCGGACTCGAGCATTCGCTCGCCCCGGGTGGCGCCATCCCGGGGAATCTGCTCGACCGTCGCTGTGAACTGGTATCCCTTGCCTGGAATCGTAACCACAATGGGGTCGGCTTGCTGGTTGGTGGCCATGGCCTTGCGCAGGAGAAAAACATGCTGGGTGAGATTGCTCTCCTCGACAAAGGAGTCCGGCCAGACGGCGGTCAGCAACTGGTCCTTGGTGACCACCTGATGCGGGTGCGTCGCCAGATACAGGAGCAGATCAAAGGTCTTGGGATTGAGCGCAACGAGGCGGTTATCGCGCCGGAGCGAGCGGGCGTCGGGGTCAAGCTGGTATCCGGCAAATTGAATCAGAGCCTTCACTGCCAACACTTTGGGAATATTTATAAAAATTGAGAACTTTTGAGCAACGCTTTCATGACATCTGCCCGAGGTTCTGAGAAAACTTGTAGCCGGCAAACGAAGCCGTACGCCAAACGAGCCCAATAGCGTAACAAGCCCGCGGAGTTGACACAAGGGCTTTTCACTCGTGCTTGAGCTGCGCGGAGGCGAAATGGAGAAAGAACCTCGGGGGAGGGTCAGATCGTAAATTCTCCATGTTCTTCGCGACGGGCGCCCGCCAGATGGGGCAATGGGGGAGTGGACCGGAGCAGTCAAAGCCGGACGCTTGCCCCACCTGCGGGGTCTGCCGAGGTTCTTCCGCTAGCCGAGCCGATGCTCCCGACCGGCTTGAACGCGCCAACACTGCAGTACGGCGTAGAGAACGGCGAGAACCTACGCCGATCTTCCCCTCATCGCGCAAGTCATTCAGCAATTCAAACCGTCACTTCCAAGGTTCGAACAAACTAGGAGAAGCTCTCATGAAATATTCAATCGGATACAAGGTTCTGGGATTGGTAACTCTGGCCCTTTTTGCAGTGGCAGTCATGGCGCAACAGGGCAGCACGGGGCCGGTCTCGCAAGAAGAACTCGTCCCGCGCGCGGCCCAAGCCGGACATGTTTTCTTGCCGGAAAGCAGCAAGCAGCAGCCCGCAGGGTTCGCCCACACCAACTATGTACTGAGCAGCACCGACGGCAACAAGCCGGCGCCGATGTCAGCACCAACCCCCAGGGCGATTGTCAGCCCGTCGGATGTCAACTCGGCAATTGCCCTAACGCAAATGATTGAGACGCCGAACTCGATGGGCTGCCTGTATGTAAAGAGCCCAGCCACCGCCGGATGCCTGCCCAACGTGACTGGCGGCGGCCCGACCGCAGCCGGCTATGGCGCCATCGTCATCGTGGACGCCTTCGATAACCCGGACGCGGCCAGCGACCTGGCTACTTTCGACGCGCAATGGCCGCTGCCAGCGGCGAACTTCACGAAAATCTACGCGAACGGCGACGGCGCTTGCACCACGCCTCCGGTCAACGCGAACTGGGCAATGGAGGAGTCGCTGGACATCGAGTGGGCGCACGTTTTCGCTCCCAAAGCAGCGATCGTTCTGGTCGAGGCTTGCAGTAACTACGACACCGAGCTGTTTTACGCTGAGCAGGTCGCGTTTAACTACATAGTCACCAACTATCCCGCGGGTGGACAGGTCAGCAACAGCTGGTCAGGCGCCGAGTTCGCTGGCCAGACCGCCGACGACCCGTTCTTCGCCGACTTCAGTTACAACGGCGCCGATGGGTATAAAACCCCGATCCTCGCCTTAGTTGCCGCAGGCGATGCCGGCTATGGCCCACAATACCCCAGTACGAGTCCCTGGGTAATTTCCGCGGGTGGCACCTCGGTGTACCGCAAAGCAACCAACGACTATTACTACTCCGAAGGCTGCTGGAGCGGTTCCGGCGGCGGCGTCAGTGCGCAGGAAACCTATTCCACCTCTTGGAACGGTGGCGGCATGGGTCCGTGGGCGAACTTCCAGTTTCCGATTTTCGGCCAGACCGCCCGCATCACACCCGACTTGGCATTCAACGCCGATCCAGCGAGTGGCGTTTACGTCTATTCGGGTTACAACGGTGGTTGGTTCATCGTTGGGGGCACCAGTGTTTCGACTCCGGCGCTGGCCAGCATCATCAACCGCTCGAACAACCGGCTGGGATCAGTTTTCCTGACTCCGATAACCGGCGGCGGCGACTGGTTCAACACCGAGGAGAACAATCTGATCTACAGCCAACTGCCGGGGTATACGGCGTATAAAGCGAATTTCTACGACGTTAAAACCGGCTCCAACGGCGGCCCGAAAGTCGTCGCATCCTATGACGAGTGCACCGGCGTGGGAACCCCGCGAGGTTTGCTCGGCAAGTAAGCCTCTGTTTTCTCCCGTGGTCGACTTAGACCGCGGATTGATGAGGCCCTGCTCTGCGGGGCCTCCTTTTTTTGGTCCTTGCGGTAGAGTTTCTCAGGAGGGCGCAATGAAGCTGTCTGGAAGTATTGGGGTCGTCGCAGCGGTAATGGTACTGGTAGCGTCCGTAACTCCTACCCGCGCACAAAACGGCGTCGTTCCGTGGGATTTCCCTGATTTTTCGGCCACCCAAGTCTTTCCATTCGCAACCTACGACATGACGATGAAAGTGTACCGTTCCGGTTCCAGCGTGCGGATGGAGCGGAGCCCTGCCTGGTCGACGCTATATATGCCCGCGACCGGAAGAATCTATAACCTGACCACATACCCCGACGGCAGCCACAAGTGTGTTGTGTTGCGGCCCGACCAAGTAAGAATGCTGCCCAGCCCCTTGGAACTGCTGAACGGCAGTAAGGTCGAACGAACCCAGGCCGGCAGCGGAGTTGTAGAAGGCCACACCTGCAAGGTTGAAGACGTCGTGGTGACCAGGGCGGACGGTCAAATCATCCACTCCAGGGTGTGGGAGGCGGAGGACCTTAAGGGTATCCCGGTGAAGATCGAATCGGAGATACCATCTCACAAACTCACGGCTGTATACCGCGATATCGTGCTCGGCACTCCCGATAGAACGCTGTTCACCCCTCCTGACAAGTGCATTCCTTTCGAAAAGATGGGCCAGGTGGTGGAACAGAAAATAATCAAATGACCCGCCGCCGCGCACGATAGCGGAATTAACAAAGGGCTGGAGCGGTCGTACCGTGATCTCGAGTCCAGGCTGTTGCCCTTTACTTTTTCCCGGCTCCTTCTTACCTTATTTCCAATGCCCGTTTACTTCAGCGCCGAACTCTTCCGCTTTCTTGCCCGCCTCAAGCGCAACAACAATCGCGACTGGTTCCTGGCCCACAAGGACGAATACGAAAGCTCGGTGCGCCAGCCGGCCCTGCGCTTCATCGCAGACTTCGCCGTGCCCCTCTATGAAATTTCGCCTGATCTAGTCGCCGATTCCCGGCCGTCGCGCGGCTCGCTATTTCGCATCTACCGCGACACGCGCTTCTCTTACGACAAGCGCCCTTACAAGACTCACGTCGCCATGCGCTTCTCCCACCGAGGCAAGGACGTTCACTCTCCCGGCTTTTATCTTCATCTTCAGTCCGGAGGCTGTTTCGCCGCGTGCGGCCTGTGGCATCCCGAGCCGCCGACCCTGCTCAAAATCCGCACCGCCATCGTGTCGCGCCCCGAGGAATGGCGTAAGGTCCGCAAACTCCTCAACTGGGACGATGCCGGTAAGCTCAGCCGCTCTCCACGCGGATTCCCCGCCGACCACGAATTCGTCGAAGACCTCAAGTTGCGCGATCTCGGCACTGCTGTGGACTTCACCGACAATCAAGTCTGTGGCCCCAAGTTCATGTCGATCTTCGCCACCGCCTGCCGCAAGATGTCCCCCGTCGGCGCGTTCCTCAGCAGCGCCGTCGGACTGAAGTTCTAGGATCCGCGAAACCTCTCTGTCTTTAACGACCAAACAGGAATTTTCGGTCTAGAATGAAAACAACGGGGCAGTTCCGTTCGCAGGAACTCAGCCTGATCGTTGACCCAGGGATTGCTTTAGAACGGAGTTCGTTCATCGGTGAAGGTCGGCATAGATTTCGGTACTACACGGGTGGTGGCTGCGGCCGTGGATCGCGGTAACTATCCACTCATCAACTTTGAAACTCCGGATGGAAACTCGCGCGAGTGGTTCCCTCCCCTCATCGCCGCGCGTGGAGACAGGCGCCTTTACGGCTGGGACGCATGGCTGCGGCAAGGGCAGCCGGGCTGGACAGTGATCCGCTCGCTGAAGCGTTGCCTGAAGGACGCCGGTCCTGAGACGCGGATAGAGATCGGAGGCCAGGCTTTTGGAGTCGGGCAACTGTTGCAGGAAATGATGACGGCTCTGCGCCTGCAACTGCGCGAGCACTCCACCTTGCCCGACGATGGCAACAAGCCCCTGGAAGCAATGCTGGGAGTGCCCGCAAATGCGAACAGCAATCAGCGCTTTCTTACCACCGAGGCCGCTCGCGATGCGGGGTTCGAAGTTCTCGGACTGTTGAACGAACCCTCAGCGGCAGCCGTCGAATTTGCCCATCGGGACCTGGTGAACCGCAAGGGCCGTTCCGGGGGCCGCCTCCTGGTCTACGACTTGGGCGGCGGCACGTTCGACGCTTCGCTCATCGAACTGGGCGACGGCGAACACTCCATTGTCGCCTCCGACGGCATTCCAACGTTGGGAGGCGACGACTTTGACGAGATTCTGGCGGAGCTGGCTCTGGATGCCGCTGGAATCTCTCTCGACGAAGGGAACGACCTCTCCGCCGGGGAATGGTTCGTGCTCCTGGACGAGTGCCGCGAGAAGAAGGAAGCGCTCAGTCCCAACACGCGCAAACTGAATATTGATCTCGAGCGTGTTCGGCACAACTGGAGCGAGGTTTCCGTCAGTACGAGCGCGTTCTACGAACGGTGCAGACCGCTGATCGAGTCAACGCGCATCGTCGTCGATGAATTGCTGGCAGCGCACCCGGAACATCCTCTTGATTCCCTCTATGTCACCGGTGGTGGTTCGGAGTTGCCTCCGGTCGCGCGCATACTGCGGGAGAGTTATGGAAGGCGGGTGCGGCGCTCGGCCTACATGCGATCGGCGACGGCCATCGGATTGGCCATCCGGGCGGATACCCAATCCGGCTGCGTCTTGCGGGAGCGGTTCATGCGGAACTTCGGATTGTGGCGAGAGGCGGACGGAGGACGCGACGTTGTGTTCGATCTCGTGTTCCCCCGCGGCACGGAATTGCCGGGCCCCAAACAACCGCCGCTGCGGAGCGTGCGTTCTTACCGCCCGGCCCACAATGTCGGACATTTCCGTTATCTGGAATGCGCGCGGCTGGCGCCGGACGGCCGTCCGGTAGGAGAAATTGCCGAGTGGGACGACATCCGATTCCCCTTCGACCGAGGCCTGCAAAGCTCGCCGGACTTGGCTGCGGTGCCCGTGAGGCGAACCCAGGCAGCGGCGGACTTTGTCGTTGAGGAAACCTACACCTGTGACAGCAGCGGCAATCTAGCCGTGGCGATCTCCAATAAGTCCACCGGTTATGAGAAAAGGTTCCGCCTGGGCCGGTGGTCTGAAAAGCAACCAAAGATATTGTCCAGCCGCCCAGCCAAGCGCCGCGCCTAGCGGTTGAGCGCCATTCGCAGGCCTTCCCGCTATGATTGCGGAACGAACCTGCCTCCCGATGGAATTGGCGGCAGCTAAACAGTACGATCCGGATGAACTTCTTCCGCCGGTTGGCCGCTTCCCGCGACCTCGGGGAGAGGAAGGTGTCCACTCCAGTTTGCCCAGCCCCAGAAGATCGCCGTGGTGGAACTGAGCAACCCCGCGACCGTGCCGATCAAGCGCGGACTGTAGTGGGTAGAAGCGATGCCGGCACCCATCATCGATACCATCATCATGGTCCAGGTAAGCGTCTCGATCGTGGCGAAGACGCGCCCGCGATAGCGGTTGGGGACCGTGCGCAAGAGGTAGGAGTAGTTCAGAACCGAGTTGACCGCCATGCCGCTGCGCGACAGCAAGATGAAAAGCAGAGCCAGATCGAAGCGCTGCGCCCGGCTAAAGAGAACGTAGGCGGCTCCATGAACGATGTAGTCGATAAAGACGGTAAGTTTGTAGGCGTCGAAAGAGAGTCGTCGGCCGAGCCAGTGTGCGAAAGCGCCCCCGAGCAGCAGCCCCAGCCCGGCACAGCCCCAGATCACTCCAATGCCTGAAGCTCCCCGGTTGAAGACCACTTCGCCGAAAAGAGTGAACAGGATCTGCGCCGCGCCGCCTCCCGTGGCCCAACCCACCGAAAGTAGCGCGATGGCAAGCACCAGCGGCACCGAGCGCATGTAGCGTAGGCCTTCGCGATACTCGTGCCAGGGACGGATCACCTCATCTTCAGCTAGCAGCTTGCGCTTGGCGCGAAAGCCTGCCGCATCCGGCGCTCGCAGGCGCCCAATGCACCAGGCGGAAAAAACAAACGAGAGCGCGTTGAAAACAAATGCCCATTTGTAGCCGATGGCGACCACCGTGGCGCCAAGAAAGGTTCCTACCGTCAGCGTCATCCACTGGGTGGTCTGCGTAAGCGAGTTGGCGGTATGGATTTCTTCCGGGCTCGCAATCGTTGGCAGAATTGCAGAACGCCCCGCCGTGAAGAAGGGCGAGGCCACCATGAGCAACGCACTAAACAAGTAAAGCACCCAGATGCGGTGCGACGTCACCGCGAAGATGAAGCCGAGCGCCACCAGCGCGCGCATGAGATCACTGGCAATCATGATCCGCTTGCGGTCAAAGCGATCGAGCAGTACACCCGCGATCGGCCCCATCGTGATGGCCGGAATGGCGCGCGCCAGGAGCACGCCGGTGACGACCAGTCCCGAATGGGTGAGCGCCATGGCCAACGCGAAGACGGCGATGTTGTTGAAATGGTCGCCAATTTCGCTGACAATCTGGCCCGTCCAGGTAAAGCGATAATTGGGATTCCGGCTGAGCAGATTGAAGAAGTCGTGCATCAGCTCGCCAGACTTCCGGATGATTGGGTCGACCGGGTTGAGTTATCGTGACTCATCCCTTTGAGCGTATCAAATCGATGGCGTTGTCAGACGCGGTGCGTGATCCGAGAGCGCTTAGGTGACCTTGCGCCGTCTCCTGACGCGCAATGCCGGCATCATCCTTTTAGACAAGGGAAAACTTCAGAGGAAGTACTCTCGATTGCCGGCTCGGAGGGAACCCAGCACTCGACTCGGTTTCGGCCTTTGTTCTTCGCTTCGTACAGCGCTAAATCGGCTGCCTGCAAGGCCAGGTTCGTGTCCAGCTTGGATTCCCTTATGGTGCTGACACCGACACTGACGGTTACCGGGATAGCAAACTGGCCGATCGCCATCTTGTCCGTTGCAACGCTCAGGCGTAACCGTTCCGCGACCACCATGGCCGCGCTGAGTGCGCAATTCGGAACCAGAACCAGAAACTCTTCTCCCCCAAAGCGCCCGACCAAATCGTAAGGGCGCAACGCCGACGCCATTCGCAGCGCGAGTTGCGTGATCACCTGGTCGCCCACGAGGTGCCCATAAGTATCGTTGATAACCTTGAAGTGATCGACATCCACCATCAGCAAGCTCATCTGCTGGCCCGCGCGTTCACAGCGCGATGCCTCCCGCTTCAGCAGCTCGATGATCGCTGCCCGGTTATAGATCCCGCTCAGAAAATCATGCGTCGCACGATATTCGGCCGTTTCCAGAGCGCACACCAACCGGCGTTCCAGATCGAGGATTCGGCTGCCAACCCGCAGCCGGGCTCGCAACTCCTGGGCGTCGAAAGGCTTTTTCAAATAGTCGTCCGCTCCCGCGTCCAGACCCTCCAGAATGTCTTCTTTCTGTCCCTTGGACGTCAGCAGCAATACGTAGGTATAGAACTCGCGGTGAATGGCTCGTACGGCTTTGATGACTTGCGTACCGTCCAAACCCGGCATCATCCAGTCCAGAATCGCCAAGCGTGGAGCATCCGGTTTCAGCAGTTCGCGCTGCGCGTCAACGCCGTTGTACACGATCTCGACCTGGTAACCCCACTTGGTCAGCAGGCTGCAGAGCAACTTGCACGATATTCGATCATCATCCGCGATCAGAACTCTGGACATGTTTCCTGCCTCAACTCCACTAACGCTTTTTCCAGCGCTTCCATCTGCTCTTTGAGCCGCGGTAACGCTTCTTCCGCGTGCCGAAGATCCCGCTCCCGGCCCATCGTCTCCAGCACCAGTGCCGCTTGCGTGGCTGCCCGGCTGCCGAAAATGCTTACCGTACCCTTCAGTTTGTGCGCCGCGCGTTCCAGACCGCCCGCATCCTGGCTCGTCACCGCCTCCGAAACCTGCTGCATCAGGGTTCCGGATTCGTCCAGAAAAGCGTCGATCAGCTCCCGAAGAAGTTGCTCGTCCCCTTCCAGCCGGCTCAGAAGCTCGGCCCTGTCCATGACGTCGTTCGCCGCCATCGCAGAGGTGCTCTTTGGTTCTGACCGGCGCTCTGACTGACGTTCTGGCCGGCCGGCGGCTCGATTCGCGCCTCGCCGGGCAAGCATTGCCAGTAGATCCGGGCGGTGAATCGGCTTCGACAGATAGTCGTCCATCCCCGCCTGCAAACAACGCTCGCGATCCCCAGCCATGGCGTGTGCGGTCATGGCCACAATGGGCACATGGGTCCCAGTCTTTTTCTCTTGATCGCGAATCTGTCGCGTGGCCTCGAGGCCGTCCAGCACGGGCATCTGCACGTCCATCAGAATCAAATCGAAATCGCCCTCCCGCCACCTGGCCACGGCATCCGCGCCAGTTATCGCCAGGGATACCCGATGGCCGGCTTTCTCCAGCAGCGCAATGGCCAGCTTCTGATTCACTGGATTGTCCTCGGCCACCAGTATGCGCAGCGGAAATGCGGCGGCGGTCTCGCTCGTCGACGGCGGAGGATCTACCGTTTCCGCTTGCGGCTTTCCCAGAACCCGGCGGATCGACAGCAGCAGGGTCGAGGCTTTGATCGGCTTGATCAGGCACGTCCCCACCCCCAGTTCCCGGCACTTCGCCATGGCCAAGCTCTGGTCAGCGGAGGTCAGCATCATGATGATCGCATCCTTCAGTTCCGGCTGCGCGCGGACCCGGCGAATGACCTCGAAGCCGTCCATTTCCGGCATCTTCTCGTCGAGCAGAACCAGGCGATACGGGTGACCGGAAACAAACGCTTCTTCCAGCTTCTGCAGTCCCTCCAACCCGGAAGCTGCCTCCTCGGGCTGCATTTGCCAGCGCTTCGTGATCTTGCGGAGAACGCACCGATTGGTCACATTGTCGTCGATAATCAGCAACGACAGCCCCCGCAGTTCGTCCAGCGCCGCGGGCGTGATCCGGCCTGCGCTCGCTGCCGCCACTCTTCCGAAATCTATCGTGAAGTGAAACGCCGAGCCTACCTCGGGCGTGCTTTCCAGCCAGATTTCTCCGCCCATCAACTCTACGATCTTCTTCGAGATCGCCAGCCCCAACCCCGTGCCCCCAAACTGCCGCGTCGTCGAAGAATCCCCCTGCTCAAAGGCATGAAACAGTTTGGCTTGAATCTCCAGTGGAATCCCCATCCCCGTATCCCGAATCGTAAAGTGCAAAAGCGGATCTCCGGGGCCGCTCGGCTTCAGGCCGATGTTCACCACCACTTCCCCTTGCTCCGTGAACTTGATCGCATTCCCGACCAGGTTCAGCAACACCTGCCGCAACCGCAAGGAATCGCCCACGATTTCGAGCGGCACCTCGGGAGCAATGCTGAGAGTTAACTCCAAGCCCTTCTTGTGAGCCAGAATGGCCACGCTGTTCAGGGCATCGCCGGTCAACTCCTCAACGTTGAAGGGCTGCGGATCCAGCACGATCTTTCCCGCCTCGATCTTGGAATAGTCCAGAATGTCGTTGACCAGGGTCAGCAGCCGCGCCCCAGAACCCTTGACCATTTCCAGGTAACCGCGCTGTTCCTCCGTCAACTCCGTGTCCAGAGCCAAATCGGTCATCCCCAGAATGCCGTTCATCGGAGTGCGGATTTCGTGGCTCATGTTGGCCAGAAACTCGCTCTTGGCGAGGCTGGCGTCTTCGGCTGCGTTCCGGAGCTTGGCTGCCTCGTGAAGTTGCTGCCGGATGGTCTTTGTCTGCTCATGGACTCGCTTTCGCAGGACGAACACCCAAGCCAGGACCACCAAAGTGAGCACGGTCGCCGCGCCTAGCACGAAAACGGCACGGGCCGGGGTCCACCACGAAGGCTTTTGCAGGACCACAACATCCTGCGGAGAACGCAGCAAGACTCGAAACGACATGGGCAGCGCCGCGCCTTCGCGCTGCACCGACAGATATTTGTCCACTTGCACCGAGCAGACTCCAGTGAGTCGAAGTTTGCTGCCAACCCGCCAGGATGCTATCTCCGCGGTTTGCGATCCACGCGGAAGAACCGCGAAGAAAAGCGTTCCTCCCGACGACATCACCAGCGTCGGATCCCCCGAGGTTAGATCCTGATTCACCAGTTGGCCGTCAATTCGAACGAGTTTAGCGTCATAATCGCTCTTCATCGCGTCTTGCACTGTAATGGAAGCGGCCGCAACGGGTTGACCGCTGCCTTGTAGCTTGAAGACAGCGTCCTCAAGCATCAGGGTGTACTCGCCCATGGCGGGGAAGCCCACCACATCCACCACATCGCCCAACTGGAGAGGGGTTTTCTGGACGGTCGGGATGAAAAGTCCCTGCGAGCCATCCTGAATGTAGATCCATCGTCCGGGCCACTGCAATATGACCTGCCCCCGCACGCGAACACGATGAACGAACCGGATGCCCGGCTCGAAGCGCAATAAGGTGTTGATGGCACGTGCTGGCAATGAGAAGGGATCAGTCGGGGCCGGCTCTACGATCCTTACTTGGGCGAGGGACGGGAAGAGCAAGCGCACCCCTACCGTCTGGCGGTTTTTAGTCCAGACAGGGGTTACATTGCCGTGAACCACTACTCTTGCATCGACCAGACGAGCGTAGTCGGCGCCCCCTTCCAGCCTCGTAATGCCGCGGATCATGCCGTCTTCCAAGGCGATCGCGACTGTGGCGTGGGATCCCGACTGCACCACGGAATGGACGACACCCTCGACTTCTATCCACTGCCCGTCGTCCGCGCCTGTCATCAATTCCGCCAGGCTTCTCCGCGGAGGATTCGCTGGCAGTTGAGACTGCCCTACGACGTGTACCTCGGACGCCATGGCTATAGGCGCGTAGTTTCCCGGAGCACTCGTACCTTTCATGTCAACCAGGGAGCCCGCCGCGATGGGAAGAATCGGCCGTGGCGGAACTAGAATGGCTATGCATCCGGTCGCGTCACAGCCAAAGAATGCTCCGGTTCGGGGATCGGTATTGGGATCGTAAAGGGTAACGGTCACCCGCAGATGGACCGGGTAGCCTCGCTTCGCTTCATCAGAAGGCAAGCTGTGCGCGGCGCGGGCCGTCGTCAGGGTCGGCAGTGCTGCCTGTGGCGCGTTTGACTGCTGTCCAAATGCGCTCACTGCAACGGAAAACACGGCGAGCGCGGCCAGAAGTGACCACTTGCAGTGGAGGAGTGTTTGTTGCGATCTGCGCTCAACGCACGTCATTGGACAACCACGGTTTCCCAGTCTGATACACAAGTCTGCGGGCACGGATATCTGGCCTGCCAGTTTTCGGCCGTTGAATCGAGCAATGGGAATCTCCCGGTATCGGATCACCCCTAACATCTATTCATCGGCATTTTCTGACCTGAGGTGATGTTACTGGCGTGCGTCGGCCAGTGGGAACGCGGGCGCCATTCACCTTGCACCCCAGACACCAAAGGATCCCTCAGTCTCCGCGAACTCGGCCGCGTGGACAAACTGGCATGGACGCAAGCGCTTGCCGCACAACTCTCCGCGCGTCCAGTGCCGCCGTCCGATCGCTTTTGTCTAACTACCTGTCTGGATTCTGGACTCTGCGCTTGCTTTCTGGACAAGAACTCGAAAATCGCGGATGCAATCAAGCAGCGGCACAGCGCAGGGCACTGATGGTTGACCGACCTCCAGCCGTCAAACAACCCAATGAACTGTAACTACGCCAGAATGTTCAACGTGTAGAAATTGACAGGCACTTGCGGCGGATCGGAGAGCAGCTGTGACCCGGCTGGCACAGTCGCGTAATACTCGATGGTGCCGTCGGCTGCCTCAAACGGACCGAGCCTCGCTGTGTAAACACTGCGTCCAGCATGAGCGGCTGCCGAACTCTGCCATGGACGAGTTCCTTGACGGCGCGTGAGCAGTTTGACCGCGGCGACTTCCTCATGGCCCGGCGCAACATGGCCCGGCGCAACGATGAAGATACGGAGCGATTCGCCCGGTTTAAGAAGCGACGGTCGAGTGGGGATGAACAGACGAGGTGGATTGGCTCCCTCAGGTGAGATGGCCGCCGCATAGGCTTGATCCATTTCCGGTGGCAACTCACCAACAAACTCCTTGATCGAGAGGCGCAGGCGCTCCAGCGAAATTCGAACGAACTTGTTTTGCATGGATGCCAGCTGGCCCTGGTCGTTGCGCGTCGCGATCACCGCCTGATATTCAATCATGGCCGCTCGCACCTGCGGCGCCATCGCCAGCCACAACGGAATGCCGCTTTGCACAACTTGCGCGCGCGCCTCGTCCTGCTTGCCCGCGGCCCTAAGTTCCACGGCATGTCGTAACACAGCATCGAGCTTGTGCGCTGTTTCAAAGGCGTCGCAGTACGGAACCATGAAGCCGACAAAACCTGCGAAGTACCCTATGCGATCGCGTTCCAAGGGTGATGCAGCTCGGGATGCGAGTTGGCGGAAGCGCTCGGCCGTATCGCGCTGCCGCAGCAAACCGGAAAGCTCAGGTTCATTGTCCGCATAGGTAAAAGCTTCGCTGTAATCGCCGGCGAGTTCGACACGATTCGCGAATCCTGCCTTATCGTAACTGCCCAGAAAGGTCGATGAGATCGCGCGCTTCCGGTCGCAGTCGTCAAACAGAGTTGCCAGCTCCGCGGCCCGCGCGCCGGAAGCCTGGGCGGCGCAAAAGCTGCGATAGTGGGCGGTTGCCGTGAGCTGGCTGTCCCAACTGGCGCGTGCAAGGTAGGTCGCAGTGGGATCGATGATGCGCTGCCGCCAGTGAATTCCAAGCACGCCCTGGCAACCGAAATCCTGAGCCCGCTTCATGTCTGTCTCAAAGCGGCTGGCGCGAAACTGGGGAAACCACATGGACGGATCGTCTTCAATCCACGGAATGGGCCAGCGCTCACGGCTCCCCAACTTGCCAAAGGCTTCATTCACAGGATCCCATCCCAGCGAGTCGCTCAATGCGGAGAAGACTATGTCTTCGGGCAGCCGCTGATGCAGGGATTCGAAATACCGGGTCACGCCGCCCCAACCGGCGAGCACCAACCGCTTGTCAGGGGCGTGCCGCTTCAAGAAGTCGTGGGCCTGCGTAAACGGCGCAGTCGAGAGCGGTACGTTCTTGTCGCGGCTGTCCCAGTTCGCGCCCTCGTCCTGCCAGAGCCAGACATCATCCACCATCGGATAACGCTCCAGCAGATCGGCAAGCCGGCGCTCCAGCAGGTCGCGCGCCGTGTTCGACTCAATGAAACCGCCGGGATGCGAAAGCGCTTCAGGAGGCAGGGCGCGGACGATTTCCGCCGGGTTCTCATAAGGTTCAAAGCCAATTCCGGTGCGGATTCCAAGCTCCCCGGCAAAGCTGAAGGCGGCGCGCATCATTGCCGTCGTGCGGATGGCGATATCCCAAGTATCTGCGCCCAGCCGTGTGGCATCGGAACCGAAAGTTTCCGTGTCGAAAAACTGCGCCGCACCCATCTTGAAAGTAGAAGTCCGCTGGGGCAGATATCCCCAACTCGTGAGCGTCGTGTCTTCGAGTGCCGCCCGGTGGCCGCTGCCGGCAAAGTCAAACGACAAGTACGACTCCGCCAGAGGTCCCGGCTCATTTTGCGTGTACACATGCAGACCAAACAGGTTGAAGCGCATGCGTAGCATGGCCGCGAAGTATGCCTTGAAATCCTCGTCGTTATAAACACTGATGCAATTGAGAAAATCGGGCCACGGCAGGAGTCCGCGCACGCTAAAGCGAGGTGAAGCCGTCCAGGGCTGGCCTTGCCTGGGCAAGTTCAATCCGGCAGGACGATCGATGGGCACCGTCGTGCCATCGATACCGAAGACAAGACCCTGTCGCTCCAGAAAGTCGAAGACTCCATAAAGCAGCGCCTGTTCGCTGGCAGCGCGAAGGACAGCACCCTGGCCTGACGCGGCGATTTCATAATCTTCCGTCTTCTTGAAGCGCGACGCATCGAGCGCAAGTGTCAGTAGCGTTGCACTTGCAACGGCATCGTCTTTGGTCTGCGCGACTTCGGTCTGTGTCACTTCGATCGCGGAGAGCAGAGTACGCAGCCCGCTCAACAGCTCTCGTGTTGCCAGCCGCGTCTTTAAGCTCTCTCGTGCTTGCGTGCGAATAGCGATTCGCTTCGGCGCCAGCATTTGCGCTAAAGCATAGTTGCGGTTGAGCAAACTGCCGGCCGAGGCCAGCGCACTCGTCTTCAAAAAGTCCCTGCGATTCATCGATGAAATCCTGGCGGAGCGGAACTCCCTTCTTGATCTCGTGACCCTTACCGCGACTGGGCATTGGCTTGCGCCCAATCGGGCAAAAGAGAATCCCACCGCTAATGGCAATTTCAAGTTATCATTTCAGCGGGACTGGCGCTGGGTACCGCTGATTGCGATCTCGGGAACCTTGACAGATCACTTGGGGGAAGGATGGCCATCAAATTTGTGCAGACACGTGACGGAAGCGACGACTCCATTCGCTTGCAACCAATGGAGCGCCTGAAAGTATATTTGTTCGGGGTGACCATATTGTTCGCGTCGTTTGGGATGGGGGAAGCGGTCTATAAACTCCTGTTTTCAGAGTTCGACGGCGCCACCGATCGTATTCCGGTTGAGGTGCTGTTTGGTTTGGTATTTGCCTGGCTCGCCATCAAGTTTATCGGCAACGTTTATAGAAATCGCAAAGAGAGAAGAGCAAGGCTCAACTTCATTTGGGCACGCAATCATCAAATACGAGGCGCTGTGGAAGGAATCGCTACGGTGGCCCATCCCTTGAAAAACCAGCAATCGATCAGGGTGATTCGCGAAGAAACCGATAGGATTGAGTGGGCACTTAAGGAGATTCTGCCGAGCTAAGCTTCTCGGACGAGCAGGTCGCTCCATGCGTGGCTTCGCATTCCGTGACTTCGCATTCATCGAGAAACTGGCTCTCCGGGTTGGCGCATTGATTTTCCTTGCCTGCCCGTGCCTTCCCCAGACTCATCCCGCTCTGCCCAACGCCTCCCATAAACTCGAGATCATTGTCACCGACGAAAACGGCGTCGCCGTCCGCTCCGCCTTGGTGCTCCTCAACACCGCCCCGCAAGCCAGTCCGCTGCATTGCGAAACCGACTTTGCCGGGCGCTGCACCTTCACCGGCATCCCCGCTGCCACGTTTCAGCTTCGGGTCGAGAAACAGGGCTTCTATGCCGCCGTCCTGCCTTCCGTTCAGCCGGAAGTCACCGCTGCGGTGGACGTCACGCTTCCCCACGTTGAGGAAGTCCGCTCCGTCGTGAACGTGAACGAGTCTCCCCCAGTCATCGACGCCGCCCAGGTTTCCTCCAAGGAACAGATCTCCGGACTGGACATTATTGATATCCCCTACCCGGCGACCCACGACTACCGCAACGTTCTGAATTTCATTCCCGGCGTCGTGAACGATACCTCCGGCCAGCCCCATCTCGCTGGCGCCGAGACCTATCAAACTCTCACCCTGCTCGATGGCTTCAACGTCACCCAGCCCGCGAATGGTCTTCTGCTCGTCCGCGTCAGCACTGACGCTTTCCGATCCGTCGAGGTCGAACCCAGTCGCGAGTCCTCCGAATATGGCAAAGGTTCAGGCGGCGTCATCGCCTTGAACACCGGCATCGGCGACGATCATTTCCGCATCCTCGCCACCAATTTCATTCCGTCGGTGCAGAACAAGAACGGCCTTGCCCTCGACCAATGGGTGCCGCGCCTCACGTTTTCGGGTCCGATCCACACCCGCAAAATGTGGTTCTTCGACGCGCTCGAGGGCGAATATGACAACAGCATCATCACTCAACTGCCAACCAACGCCGACACGGACCACCTGTGGCAAGCCGGCAATCTCGCCAAAATCCAGACCAACCTCGCCTCGCGCAACATCCTCACCACAAGTTTTCTTTTCAACTATCTCAACGACCAGCACTCCGGCCTTTCGCCCCTGCAGCCCGTCTCCACCACTCCGACCGACGCCGAATCCGCTTACATCGGCACCGTCAAGGACCAGCATTACTTCAGCGGCGGCGAACTCCTCGAGGCGGGTTTCAATGTCTCCCAATACAACCTCGCGCTGACCCCGCTCGGCACCCAGCCTTACGTCATCACATTCGATTCCGCTGGCGGCAACTACTATCTCGATTCGCATACTAACGCCCGCCGATGGCAAGGATTGTCGAACCTGTATTTGCCTCCGCACTACGCCCATGGCCGTCACGATATCAAGCTCGGAGTCGACCTCGATCGCATCGACTACGACGCCCGCTTCACTCGCCAGCCAATTTTTGTCCTGCCCCAAACCGGACTCCCGCCCAACAACCCATGTCCCAACGCCAGCGGAGTCCCCATCCCGCCCTATAACTGTGCGCTTTACTCCGTTTTTTCTGGCGGCAACTATTCCACCACCTACAATTTTGAAACCAGCGCTTACGTGGAAGATCGCTGGCTGTTCACCAACCGCTTCCTCCTCGAACCCGGCCTGCGCCTAGATTGGGATGAAATCGTCCGCCGCCCGTTGCTCTCGCCTCGTCTCGCCGGCACGTACGTTCTGGACGACTCCGGCAACACCAAGCTTTCCGCAGGCATTGGCCTCGTTTACGACGCCACCGACCTCATCCTCATCGCGCGCCCCCAAGCCGGAGAACGGCAAGACTACCTCTTCAACTCGGCCGGACAGCCCACGGATCTCGGCGGTAGAGTGACCGCAACCCCAACTCCGGTCGTCTCCACTTTTTCCGTCAACCGGCAAGGTCTGCAGGCGCCGCGCTTCCTGAATTGGAGTGTCGCACTAGAAAAGAAACTCCCCGCGTCCTTATTCCTGAAGGCCGAATTCATGCAGCGCCGCGGCACGCATGACTTTGTTTACGACACGCCTAACAATTTGCCCGGCGGAAACTTCATCCTGCAAAACACGCGCAATGACCGCTACAACGCCTTCCAACTGAATCTGCGCCGCAGTTTCGGCCAGCGCTATATGGTCATGGGCTCCTACATCCGCTCGAGTACGCATTCCAATCAGGCGCTCGATTTCAATGTGGACGCCCCCATCCTCGCTCGCGTCCTCACCGGAACCTCCACCATCGTCGGCCCGCAGGCGCATGGCCCTGCGCTTTGGGATGCGCCGAACCGTTTTCTCTCCTGGGGATTTCTGCCGTTCTTCCGCCTCCCCATCATCCACGAACTGGATCTCGCTTACTCCGCCGAAGCACGCACCGGATTCCCCTTCAACGTCTTCACCGATCAGCAGCTACTGGCCGCGGCACCCGGTTCCTATCGCTTCCCAACTTATTTCACTTTGAATGTACATCTGGAAAAGCGCTTCCATCTCTTCGGCTGTTACTGGGCGCTGCGTGGCGGCTTCGACGACATCACCGGCGGCTCGAATCCGGTGGTCGTCAACGCCGACGTCGACTCCCCGCAGTTTCTGACTTTCAGCGGCTACAATCGCCGTGCCTTCACCTCCCGCATCCGCTTCCTCGGCAGAAAGTAGCTAGGGCGAAAGCATGTCCCCTGCACCAGCCTGCCGAGGAAGCTCGGGCCAGTTATATCGTGAAGGCGCGCATGTAGTCGGCGTCGATCTTCAGCGCCTCCATCGCGGGCATGTCAAACTCTTCCTGCTCCACAAACGCGTGCGCGATGTGGGCGTTCTTCGCCGCTTCGAAGATCGGATGATAATCAATCGTGCCGCGACCCATCTCCGTCGAAGGCGGAGCCTCAGAGCCCGGCGTCCAGCCGCTAATCTTGAAATCCTTCACATGCAGCATCGAAAATCGCGTGGGGTAGCGCGCGAGATAGTCTGCGGGATTCTTGCCGCCGACCACGACCCAGCCGCAATCCATCTCGAACGTCACTTTCGCCGGATCGGTCGCGCGCAATAGTTCGTCGTAGAACACCACGCCCTTTTCGGCGCGGAACTCCGCCGTGTGGTTGTGGTAAGCGAACCGGATGCCTGCTGCATTGACGCGCTCTCCGATGCGATTGAACTGCTCCGCATTCCACCGCCAATCGTCGAGCGTCATCGCGTCTCTGGCCGCGCGCGATCCAGGCTCCTTCACGCTCGACGGATCCTTCAGCCACGGTGACGCGCAGACGATGTACTTGAGCCCCAGATCTTTGCCAAACTGAATCGTTTCATCCACCTTCGGCAGCAGATCCTTCAGCGGATAGTGAGCGCTCACACAGTTCAATCCCGCGCGACCCATAGCCTGCTTCACTTCGCTGGGGCTATGACCGAAAAAGCCCGCAGCCTCCACTTCGCGATAGCCGATCGCGCCCAACTGACGCAGCGTGCCTTCATAGTCCTTGGGCAGAAGATCGCGCACCGAGTACAGCTGCAACCCGACGGGCAATCCCAGAGGATTGGCCATCAACCGCGGAGCGCCCTTCCATAGCGCCGCGCCGGCGGCCGAAACGGAGGCGGTCTTTAGAAATGTCCTTCTTGAAATCCGACGCATAGGCATAAGACCTCAATTCTGAATGATTTCTTTTTGCTACAGATCTGGGGCGCTATCCCCGAATCGCCTTTGCGTTCGCATCCCAGGTCGCAATCTTATTCTTGAAATAGGCGTAGTTGGCGAGGTGGCAGCCAATCGCCGCGTGGTTGCCAAACTCCTCGTTTTCCACGGTTGGCTTGCGGGTTCGAACCGCGTTGAAGAAGTTCGCCTCGTGGGCCGAGACATCGCTGTATCCTTCCGGCGCTGTAAAAGTCTCCGCTTCGGCCGCCTGGTAGTCGAGCGGCCCGGGCTGCGGATGTTCCGCGGCCCACTGCGCCAGATACTCCTTGCGCAGACGCGCCGGCCAGCCCTTTGTCGAATATGTTTCTGGCTTGGGGCTCACATCCTGGGGCGTGAAGGTCAGCGTTTGCCCGTTGATTTCCATGGTGCCTTTGGTGCCGTGGAACTTGATCGGCTCACCGCCGGCATTGTTCAAATTGCAGCGCAGCACCACGCGGAAATTCGGATAGTCATAGAGCGTCTCGATCAGATCCGGAAAGTCGCGACCGTCTTTCCAGCGAAACAGCCCGCCGCTCGACTGCGCCCGCTTCGGCGCCTCATTGGTTCCCGAGATGAAATGAATACCCGAGAGCAGGTGCACGAACAGATCGCCCGCCAGCCCCTCGCCGTAGTCGGAGAAGCAGCGCCAGCGAAAGAAGCGTGCCGCGTCAAACGGCCGCTTGGGCGCACCTTCCAGAAACGCATTCCAGTCAATGGTCTGCTCGCTCGCGTCCGGCGGAATCGGATACACCCAGGCGCCGCTCGGCGAGTTGCGGTCCGACGAGCCTTCGATGAAGAACACATCGCCGAGCGCTCCCGAGGCATAAAGCTCGCGCGCCTTCTCATAGACGATGGAGCTCACGCGCTGACTGCCCACCTGCAGGATGCGATTTCCCTTCCGCACCGCGTCCACCATAGCGAAGCCGTCTTCCACCGTATGCGACATCGGCTTTTCGCAGTACACGTCCTTGCCCGCCGCGCACGCCTCCACCACGACCCTGCGATGCTGGTGGTCGGCAACGGCCACAATCACCGCGTCCACATCGTTGCGGTCCAGGATCTCCCGATAGTTACGCGTCGCCGGAACCTGCTTCTGCACCGCCTCCTGCGCCGCCTCGTGCCGGCTGTCATAGAGATCGCACACCGCGACACACTCTATGCCCGGTACCGCGAGCGACGCCGCCAGCAGCTCGCATCCGCGTGTGCCCGTTCCGATCGCGGCAAACCGCACCCGGTCGCTCGGCGCCACCGTGCGGTCCGCGCCCCACAGCGCGGCCGGTTCCAGCAGCGTGATCTTCGTTGCGGCTCCGGCCACCACGGAGCCCGCGCCGATCCGCATGAAATTGCGACGTGTCAAAGAACGCATTCTGTCCTTCCTCTCACCCCGTTGCCGTGCGCTTACGCAACCAGCAGCCCGGCTCTTGAGCTATGGCGCACTCACCACACTCGGCAAGCGTTCTCGGCAACCATCGGCTGTCCCGCTTTGCATCCAAAGGCTTCCTGGAAGGCGGCTGAGTTCTGCACTGCGCCATTCACACGCCAGCGTCCTGGGGAATGCGGATCGGTCAGCACGCGTTTGCGGGCTTCCTGATCCGTCACGTTCTGGCACCAGATCTGCCCAAATGACAGAAAAAATCGCTGCGGAGGAGTGTATCCATCGATGAGTTTCACCGGCGTCTTGCCAATGACGTCGGTCAGCGCCATGTAAGCCAGTTTCAGGCCTCCATTGTCGGCGGTATTTTCACCCAGCGTCAGCCTGCCATTGAGCTTCACCTCACCTTTGTCGTCCTTCACAGAGACAAAGCTCGAATACTCCTTGGCGGTGCAATCGACGCGCTGCTCAAATTCCTTGCCGTCCTCCGGCGTCCACCAATCGCGGAAGTTGCCTTGCGCATCGTACTTGCGCCCCTGGTCGTCGAAGCCATGCGTGAGTTCATGCCCGATCACCACCCCGATGCCGCCATAGTTCACGGCGTCATCCATCAGCTTTCCGTAAAACGGCGGCTGCAAAATGCCCGCGGGAAAGTTGATATCGTTCATCGGAGGACGGTAATAGGCATTGACCGTCGGCGGAGTCATGCTCCAATCCTTGCGATCCGTGGGCCGGTCGATCTTCTTGTACAGACGCTGCACCTCGAACCCGCCGGCGCGCACCGCATTGCCCGCGTAATCGTCGGACTTGATCGCCACGCTGCTGTAATCGCGCCACGTGTCGGGATAGCCAATGTTGTTGACGATGGTGCTCAGCTTCTCATAGGCCTTCTGCTTCGTCGTGTCCGTCATCCACGACAGCTGCGTGAGATCCTGATGCATTGCGTTTTCGACGGCCTGCACCAACTTCAGGGTGCGCTCTTTGCCTTCCGCGCCGAACGTGCGATCTACATAGAGCTGGCCCAGCGCCATGCCCAAATTGGCGTCGGTGGACTTCACGCAGCGCTTCCAGCGCGGCTCCATCTCTTTCTGTCCCGACATGTACTTGCCGTTGAACTCGAAATCCTCTTCAACGAAGGCATTCGTCAGGACTGGAGCGTACTCGTTGATCGTCTTCCAGCGCAGATATATCTTCCAGTCTTCGAGCGAAACTGCGTTGATCTGGTCGTTGACTTGCTTGAAGAAATCGGGATTGCCCACGTTGAGAGAAGTGAACTTGGGCGATCCATTATCGGCAAAGTAGACGGTGAGGTCGAAATTTGGGGCCGCGGCAGCGATTTCCGCGACGGTCATCTTATGGTCGCGCGTTTTGGGATCGCGGCGAAGAGTACGGTCCATTGAGGACTGAGCCAGCCCGGTCTCGATCGCCAACACGGTTTTGGCCTCAGCCGCCGCCACTTCTGGCTTGTCGCCAGCAAGTTCGAACATCTTTTGCACGTGCTCCTGATATTTCTGCCGCGTCTCCACCGACTTGGGATCGTCTTTCACGTAGTAGTCGCGATCAGGCAGCGTGAACCCGCCTTGGTCGAGGTAAGCGATGGTCTGGGTCGAATCGTGCATGTCGGGCTGGGGGTAGAAAGCAAACAGCGCCGGCGTGGAATTGCGGTGCATGTACGCAACCTGCCGGATGAGATCCGCTTTCGTCTTGATACCGTGAATACGTTCTAACTCCGGCGCCAGAGGAGCATTCCCCTTTTTCTCGATCGTGCTCTCGTCCATGCAGGAGCCGTAGTAAGCACCCACCATGGTTTCCGCTGCCGTATGTTTGCCCGAAGCCTGGGCCTCGGTCAGTAGGTCGCGCAAGATATAGAGATTGCGTTCGTAAAGCTCGTCGAATCGACCCCACCGCGCCTTGTCCGGAGGAACGGGATTGTTCTTCATCCAGGTTCCACAGGCGTATTGGTAGAAGTCGACACAGGGATCGATGCTCTTATCGATGGCGGTGACATCGAAGCTGGGGATCTCCTTTGGAACGGCGGAGGAAGACGGGCTGGTTTGGGCCGAACAGAGTACGGCAGTCAGCAGCATGGAAAAAACACAGAGAATGCGAGTCGGCATACTTACCTCGAGTTGTGATTATCGCTTTGAAACTTATCGCTAGTGTAGTGCGTCAAACAGATCGGCGTCATGATTCGCTGACTTCCCCCGTGATCCTCTGCGCCCCCCGTGGTTGAAGCCTTTGACTTCCTCCGATCACCTGATTCAGAAGTGATCGTCCACGGCTCGTCCCGGATGTTCCAGCGCTCGCGCCTGAATCGCGCGGTCCCACGGTCCGCTCTGCCAGTTATCTTTCTTGCGGTCCGTACCGATCCACGGCGGCAGCGTCATCCAGAGCCGGCGGCTGAGTGCGTGCAGATACGGTTCGTAGAGGACCCGCAGTTCCGCCAGCCGTTCGGCTGCGTCCACACCCTTATCAAGAGTCACTCCATGCGCGGCGAGTTCCGCACGCAGTTGGATCAAGTCTGACGTTGCGAGCCGATCGACATCATGGGGACTGTAATCCGCATTCACCACCTGGGCGAGATCGACGGCGGCATGCCGCGCCATGGCAAAGGTGAGTTTCGCCTGATCCGGGTGGATGCCTTTCACGCCGGTCGTGATCAGCGACGTGACATCGAGCATGACGGTCAGCGCCCCCAACCAGGATTGATTGCTGTGCTGCGACCGGAAGAAAACCAGCACCGGATAGGAAATATGACTCGACAGCAGATCGGAGCACCAGTGCTCCCAGTCGCGAAAAATTTGGTCGAGCACGGTTTGCTCGGGACAGCAGCCCAGCCGGCCCAGAAACTCAGCCGCGCTCGGTGGGGAACCGGCCCGCGCATCCAGCAACGAAATCTCAATCTCGCGTGCGGCAAACGAATTGTAGACAACCGGCAGATATCCGATCACAACTCCGAGAAACGCGAAACCCATACCCGCTTCCATCACGGCGAGGGCGCGGGCGGCGGCGTTATTGGGCGTGATGTCTCCGTAGCCCAGCGTGAAGAAAGTTTCGCCGCTCAGGTAGACGACTTTCCCGAATGTGATTTTTTCATTGCCCAGCGACAGATGTTCGCCCAGTCCATACTGCACGCAGGCGAATCCAAAAATCAGGCCGAGCGCCCAAAAACCCATCAGTGGAATCAACGACAGTGGCCCAAAGTAAGCGAGGAACCCTTCGCGCCGGTTGGCGGACTTGATATGCCGCCCCACTCGGGACCAGAGCCCCCAGCTATTCCGGTAGAACCACCCCGTGATGCGAAAACTGCGTTTGATGCGCCGCGGTAAGACAACGGTCTCAAACGCATCCATCAGGATGATGAAGATAAGAACGATGCCGGCAATCGATGCCCACCAGTGCATACGCGATGGATTTCAGATGACGCGCAAATGGTAGCAGATTCAGGGAATGACTCTACGGTGTCACGTGCGCCGTGTCCAGCGCCCTCTTCACCGCCTGCAGTTCTTTCAGCAAGCCGCGCAGGTTGCGCGTGTCGAGCGCGTTCGCGCCGTCGCTCTTCGCTTCTTTCGGATTGTCGTGGACTTCCATGAACACACCGTCTACACCCGCCGCCACCGCCGCGCGCGAAAGCACGGGGATAAATTCAGGCTGGCCTCCGCTCACCGCGGGCTGATCTTCATCGCCCTGCGAAGCCGACGGCAACTGCACCGAATGCGTGGCGTCAAACACTACCGGCGCGAACTTCCGCATGATGGCCAGCGAGCGCATGTCCACAACCAGATTGTTGTAGCCGAAACTCGATCCGCGCTCGGTCACAAACACCTGGCTGTTCCCCGCATCGCGGCACTTGGCCACGGCGTGCTTCATGTCCCAGGGCGAAACGAACTGCCCTTTCTTGATGTTTACGGGACGCCCGCTCAGCGCCGCCGCCACAATCAGATCGGTCTGGCGGCACAGAAACGCCGGAATCTGCAGCACGTCCACCACCTCGGCAACGGCAGCCACGTCAGCCGCCTGGTGAACATCGGTGAGCACGGGTATGTGCACTTCATCTTTGACTTTTTTCAGAATGCGCAGGCCTTCCTTCATTCCCGGCCCGCGATAGCTGCGGATCGAAGTGCGGTTCGCCTTGTCGTACGAAGCTTTAAAAATGAACGGAAAATTAAGCGAACGAGCGACGCCCTTGACGATCTCCGCCATGCGCAGGGCGTGCTCTTCACTCTCAATCACGCAAGGCCCGGCAATGAGGAACAGATCGCCAGAGCCGACGCGAACGTTATCGATTTGGAAAGATAAAGTCAAAGTCGTTTACTGCCGAGACGCCGAGTCCGCAGAGAAATTCTCTTTTGGTCTTGTCATCCCGAGCGAAGCGAGGGATCTGCAGTTCTCGGTTTTCTCCTCGTACTCGGCGTCTCGGCGGTGAGCCTATCTCCGTCCCACGTTTTCCGGCCGCAGGAACATCTCCACCTCGGCCGCGTCTTTCTGCTCTTTTCTCTTCTGCCCGTATTCATACGCCGCGCCGGTGAACGCCTTAAACAGCGGATGCGGCTCCAGCGGCTTCGACTTGAATTCCGGATGGAACTGGCACCCGAGAAAGAACGGATGACCGGGAATCTCCACCATCTCGACATAAGTGCCATCCGGAGTCGAGCCAGAAATACGCAACCCTGCCGCCACCATCGGCTCTTCATACTCGCGGTTGAACTCATAGCGATGCCGGTGACGCTCGCTGATCTCGGTCTGCCCATACACTTTGTACGCCAGCGTTCCCGGCTCGATCTTGCACGGCCATGCCCCCAGCCGCATCGTGCCGCCCAGTTCCTCCACGCCGCGCAACTCGCGCAACTTGTAGATCACGCGATGCGGGGTCGCCGGATCGAACTCACTCGAGTTGGCATCCGCCAATCCGCAGACGTTGCGCGCATATTCAATGCATGCCGTCTGCATACCCAGACAGATTCCAAAGTAGGGCACGTGCTTCTCACGCGCGTACTGGATCGCCTTCAACATGCCTTCAATGCCGCGTTTGCCGAATCCGCCGGGCACGAGCAAACCGTCATACTCTTCCAACTGCGCTTCATAACTCTTGTCGTCTTCGTCCGCGGTTTCCAGACCCTCGGCTTCGATCCAATTCAATTCCAGCTTCAGGTTGTGCGACAGCGCGCCGTGCACCAGCGCCTCTTTCAGCGACTTATAGGAATCCTCATACTCCACGTACTTGCCGACAATTCCGATTCTGACCACATCCTTCGGGTTGTAGACGCGGTGCACCAGGTCGTTCCACTTGGAAAGATCGCGATCCTTGGCCTCAAGTTTCAGCCGCCGCAGCACCAGCGTATCCACCTCTTCATGCGCGAAACATACCGGCACCTCGTAAATGGATGCGACGTCCTTCGCCGTGATCACCGCCTCTTCTTCAACGTTGCAGAACAACGCGATCTTCGCCTTGATCTCTTTCGAAAGAAAACGGTCGGTGCGGCACAGCAGAATGTCCGGCTGAATTCCGGCGCTGAGCAACTCTTTGACGGAGTGCTGCGTCGGCTTGGTCTTCAATTCCTGCGCCGCGGCGATAAACGGCACCAGCGTCACGTGGACGAACAAAGTGTTATCGCGCCCCAGTTCCTGCCGCATCTGGCGGATCGCCTCGATGAACGGCAGTGACTCGATGTCGCCCACCGTGCCGCCGATTTCAATCAGCGCCACGTCCACATCCTGCGCGACTTTCTTCGTCGCCGCCTTAATCTCGTTGGTGACGTGCGGAATCACCTGCACCGTCTTGCCCAGGTAATCGCCGCGCCGCTCCTTGGCGATGATCTGCTCGTAGAGTCGTCCGGTGGTCCAGTTGTTATCGCGAGAAAGTTTGGCGTGGGTGAAGCGTTCGTAGTGGCCGAGATCGAGATCGGTTTCCGCGCCGTCATCGGTGACGAACACTTCGCCATGCTGAAACGGCGACATCGTCCCCGGGTCCACGTTCAGGTAGGGATCGAACTTCATCAGGTTGACTTTGAGGCCACGGCTTTCCAGCAGACAGCCGATCGAAGCCGCCGCCAGTCCCTTGCCCAATGAAGACACCACACCGCCGGTTACAAAAATGTACTTGGCCGACATCGCTTCCTCGCTTTAATTTTGTCTGGAAAATTGTGCAGGCTGGGGTGCACGATCAATTATGGCAGAGATCTTTCCGGAAGGGAATGTGGAAAAACAGCTCTCAGCTGCCGGCTGTCAGTGAAAACCTTTGTCGACAGTTGATAACCGCGGGTGCCCCACGTTTCGCGTTTTTCGAAACGTGGGACGCCGGACTGCCGACTCACTGGGCTTGGCATCCGTTAGCAACTGGGCGTCGACCCAGCTCTCGACATTTCGCTGGCGAGCTTTGACAATCTCTCGGAGGGGACACCGATGTCCGATCTGGCACTCGCCCCTGAACTCATCGCCCGATACCTCGCCGTACTCGGTGTGGCGCACCAAGAACCCACGCTGGACGCTCTTCGCGAACTGGTCACCGCCCATCTCACCCACGTCCCCTTCGAAAACATCTCGAAGCTCCACAACCGGAAGCACCACGGACTGACTGGTCTGCCCTCCATCCAGATCTATCTCGACGGCATCGAACGCCGCCATTTCGGAGGAACCTGCTATGCCAACAACTTCCACTTCTACTCGCTGCTGGCCTCCTTGGGATACGACGTCAAGCTATGTGCCGCGGACATGGCAAATCCCGACGTTCACGTCGTGATCATGGTGACCGTGGATGGGCGCGAGTACCTGGTAGACGGTGGCTACGGTGCACCGTTCCTGTCGCCGATGCCTCGCGATCTGACGACTGACTACGTCGTTGCGCTCGGACGGGACCGCTACGTCCTCAAACCGCAAGATGCCAAAGGCCAATCGCGTCTGGAAATGTATCGCGACGGCCAGCAGAAACACGGCTACGTCGCCAAGCCAGCGCCCAGGAGGATCGAGGAGTTTCGCCAGGTGATTGCCGAGTCCTTTCGGCCGGACGCAACTTTCATGAACTCCGTGCTGCTGACGCGCTTCTATTCGGATCGTGCGGTGATGATCCACAATTTGATGCTGGTCGAATCGCGCGGAAGCGAATCGATGGTTCGTCCGCTCGCGAATCGCGACCAAC
>Ga0265314_10000490_pt1 | contig 51443 bp, 44 predicted proteins | sample 4126metaG_FD_203106 | JGI IMG/M metagenome (GOLD analysis project Ga0265314, IMG submission 203106) | Rhizosphere microbial communities from Carex aquatilis grown in University of Washington, Seatle, WA, United States - 4-1-26 metaG | ecosystem: Host-associated > Plants > Roots > Rhizosphere >... | reverse complement strand
CGGACGCAGGAGGTTCCTGCCGTGTGCCTCCCTGTCGCAACGGCGATGGCCGGCAACCCCGCACTCGCCAGTTCGGCGAGCACATCCACGGATTCGCACACCGGCGGCGGAAGGATCACACCCGCCACACCGCCATCGATCAGCTTGCGCACGGCTGCGCGCTCTGCGGCCGCACTGGTGATCTCGCACTTCTCCAGCATGATCTGGGCAGACTTGCGGCTCGATTCGTCGAGCGCACCGACCAGGAATTCGCTCAGATACGCCGCGCTGGGATTGCTGTAGAGCAGGCCGATGCGTGCGCCCTCGGCGCCCGCAAGGCTCCGTGCGGCTGGATTGGGTGCGTAGTTAAGGTCCTTCACCGCGGCCATGACTGCGCCGCGTGTTGTTTCGCGCACATTCTTCTCGCCGTTGATGACACGCGAGACGGTCATCGGAGATACGCCGGCGCGTTTCGCCACATCGTGAATCGTAGCTGCGCCGCGATGTTTGCGGCCGCTCTTCGGCGAGGTGTTCGAGACATCTTTCGGTGGAGACATGGAAGATCGCTACACTGCCTCTGAAGCGAAATGCAATTATTCCGCGTAAATGGACAACGTCTATTATTTCCCTATTTACGCCACTGCTCGGCAATTGTCCCTGCCAAATCCTCGGTATGTGCAGGGAGGCGAAACGAACCTTGATCCCAAAACCCCCGTGCTGATTCGGTCTCGGGACGCCATGGACGATATTGGGGCGCTCTTCGGTGTTGTACCGTGGTTGCCGGTCCGCGCGTACTCCGTGGACGTTCAACTGGCCAACCCATAAGGCCAGCCTCCCCAACTTGCAGGTCCATCGACGCCATGGCTACCATTCCAGCCGTCCCAACCTGGTGCCATATGCTATAAATTTCTATAAATCATATCAATAATATAATATATCGCTTACGGCGGAACTCAACTCCCTCGAGTTCGGTCGTATGCGTATAATGGACTTGGGAGGAAGCTCGTGGCGAAGATCCGCATCGGACTGGTGGGCGTCGGCAAGATCGCCCGGGACCAGCACATTCCGGTGATCCGCGCGAGCGCGGATTTTGAGCTCGCCGCCTGTGCAAGCCTTCACGGCCGCGTCAACGGCGTCGCCAATTTCGCGACCCTTGAGGGGATGCTTGCTGGCTGCCCGGATCTGGATGCAGTCGTTATCTGTTCGCAGCCTCAAATGCACTACGAAGCCGCCAGGCTTTCACTTCTGGCGGGCAAGCATGTGTTCATGGAAAAGCCGCCCTGCTCCACCACTGCACAGCTCGAACAACTGTCCAGCCTGGCACGGGACCGGCACAAGACGCTCTTTCAGACTTGGCATCTGCGCCATGCGCCCCGCGTGGATGATGCCAAGCGCTGGTTGAAGTCGCGCAAAATTCGTGGCGGCCGCGTCATCTGGAAGGAAGATGTGCGCTTCTGGCACCCGGGCCAGACCTGGATCTGGCAGGCAGGTGGCTACGGCGTGTTCGACCCCGGCATCAACGCGATTTCAATCCTGACGAAAATCCTCCCTGAACCGGTATTTGTGGCGAAGGCCGACCTCTTTTTCCCCGAAAATTGCGACTCCCCGATTGCAGCAAACCTGCTTTTCCGAACCGATAACGGGACTGAGATTCCGGCCGAGTTTGACTTCCTCTACACCGGCGAAGGGCAGTGGGACATCGAGCTGGAAACGGATGACGGCAAGTTGGCGCTCACCGCGGCGGCCACGGTCATGTCGGTAGACGGCCAGGAGAGGAGTTTTCCTCCGAATCGCGACGGCCTGCATGTCGAGTACGCCCCGCTCTATCGCCATTTTGCCGAACTCGTTGCCTCCGAGCAGTCGGAAGTGGATGCGACGCCCTTTCTCTTGGTCGCCGACGCTTTCCTGGTTGGAAAGCGCACGACGGTTCCCCGCTTCGAGGGATAGCGGACACCGGGGACCGGCTGCGGCTTTCCGCCTGCCGAGCGTTGACCGAAAATTTAGATTCGAATCAGGTAGACTGTTGCGGGCTCTGGTCTGTGGGGACGTATGCACCTTTCCCTGGTCGATATCTTCGTCATCGTACTTTACGCGACGTTTGTGCTGATCATGTCCCACTACCTGGGGCATAAGAAGGCCGGCGAAGACGACGAAACGGGCGGTTACACGCCGGTGCGACGGGCGCTCCCCTGGTGGGCAATAGGAACATCGCTTATCGCAGCCAACATATCGGCAGAGCAGATCATCGGCATGTCCGGTTCGGCTTACGCGCTCGGGCTCGCCATCGCATCCTACGAATGGCTGGCAGCGCTGGCGCTTGTGATCGTCGGAAAGTACTTCCTGCCCATCTTCCTCAAGAACCAGATTTCTACGATGCCGGAATTCTTGAGGCGGCGTTACGGCCCGAAGATTCAGGTCGTGATGGCGGTCTTTTGGCTCGGCGTCTATGTCTTCATCAGCTTGACGTCCATCCTGTGGCTGGGCGCAACCGCGGTGCACACCGTCACCGGCCTGACGCTACAGGTCAGTCTGATACTTCTTGGTCTGTTCGCAGGCAATTACGCATTGTACGTCGGCTTGAAGCCGGTCGCGTACAACGACTTGATTCAGGTATCCATGCTGGTGTTGGGCGGGCTGGTCATTGCCTACATTTCGCTCGAGAGAATTTCCGGCGGATCCGGCGTGTCTGGTTTGATCGGTGGATTCCATATCCTAACCACCCGCCTGCCTGACCACTTCCATATGATCCTCACGCCAGATAACCCGTATTACAAATACCTGCCGGGTCTCTCTGTGCTGATTGGCGGCATGTGGATCATCCACTTGGCCTACTGGGGCTTCAACCAGCACATCATCCAGAGGACACTCACTTCAAAAAGCATCGGCGACGTGCAGAAAGGCGTCGTTCTGGCCGCCTTCCTGAAACTGCTGATTCCGGTTCTGGTCGTGCTTCCCGGCATCGCCGCCGCGGTGCTCGCGCCGCATCTGGTGCGGTCGGATGAAGCCTACGGCACAATTATGGTCCTTCTGCCGAGCGGGATGCTGGGCCTCGTCTTCGTCGCGTTGGTTGGCGCAATCATCGCGTCGATGGGATCGACGTTGAGTTCGGTGGCCACGATCTTTACGTCCGATGTCCTGAAAACCGTCCACAAGAATGCGAACAAGCGCCTTGTGACGATCATCGGGCGATTTACGGCCATCGGCGCGCTGATCGTCGCCATGGCTGCAGCTACGCCGTTGCTGGGTCACTTCGATCAGGCCTTCCAGTACATCCAGGAATACAGCGGTTTCTTCACGCCCGGCGTCACCGTTATCTTCCTGCTTGGGATGTTCTGGAAACGGGCCACAGAGACGGGTGCGTTGGTCGCCGCCGTTGGCTCCGTCGTCATTTCCATTGTCTATAAAATGTTCTTCCCCGATGTACCGTTCATGAACCGTATGTTTTTTGTCTTCGCGATGTGCCTCGCATCGGCGGTCCTCGTGTCGCTGCTGCAGAAGCCCAAGCCCACGACGATCGAGGTTGCGGGCATCGACTATTCGACAAGTGTGGGTTTCAACGTCGCCAGCGCCGCGATCGTTGCGATTCTAGTCGGTCTTTACTGGATGTGGTGGTAGTCGGCGAGCCCGGGCAAGTCGCTGATTAGAGCGGGGCCGGTGCGCTATCTTCGAGCAACCGTCGCATGCGGTTTGCTCGACCTTGATTCTGTATGAGATCGCCGAGCGTGTAGCGGTCGAGTACGGCGAGAAAGGCGCTCAACGCGTCTTCGAGCGGCCGGCGTAAGCCGCAGGCCGACGTCACCACGCACAGGTTTCGTTCGTGGTCCATACATTCGACCAATGCGTAATTGTCCTCCGTGGCGCGAACGACCGTGCCGATATTGATCTCGCCCGGTTCTTTGGCCAGCTTCAATCCGCCGCGACGGCCGCGGACGCTGTCCACGAAGCCCGCCTGTATGAGCGTCTGCGCAACCTTCATCAGGTGGTTGCGGGAAATTTTGTAGCGCTGCGCCACAGACGCAATGGTGTGCAAATCTGCAGGCTCCAGCGCCAGCAGAAGCAGCATGCGCAAGGCATAATCCGTATGAAGAGTAAGCCGCACGTCAGCAACCTCCGGCAGCCGCAATCGTAAGGCCGCTCCCTCTATGATAGCGCAGCCGGGCCGCGAAGAACACGCACCAGAGGGTCTACGTCACATCCCTTATTGTCGCTGCTTGTCGAGCAAAGGCGTCAGTTTCAGGACAAAATCGAGCGCCATCGCCAGAGCGCCCAGCGCGAAGACGATATCGCCCGGCATGCGCATCCACTGCCACAGGCTGGTCGTATCGTAGAATGCCATGCTGCGGGCATAGGCGAAGCCGTGCTCGTAGACGGCGGCCAGCTGCGGCCATCCGATGGGAAAGAAGTTTAGAACGATCCACATGAGCAATCCGCCATTGTAAAGCCAGAACGCCCAGCGACCGAGCCTTTCGTCGAACGGCGCGCGGTCACCGGCGATGTAGCGTAGGCAGAAATAGACCAGTCCGATCCCCAGCAGCCCAAACGCTCCGAACAAGGCAGTGTGGGCATGGTTGAGGGTGAGGAACGTGCCGTGTTCGTAATAGTTCACCAGCGGTGCATTGAGGGTCCCGCCGCCGAATACGCCGGCGCCGACGAAGTTCCAGAATGCTGAACCGATAATGTAGGTGTAGGCGAGGCCGTATTTGAAGTCTGCGTGACCCTTGATGAGTTGGCGATGCTGGATCGCTTCCATGATCAGAAGGACCAGAGGCAATACCTCGATGAACGAGAACATAGTGCCCAGTGGCACCCACATGCCGGGGGCGCCCGCCCAATAGAGATGATGGCCGGTGCCGAGCACGCCGCCGAGGAAGATTAGGATCAGTTCCAGATAGACGGCGCGTTCCGCCAGCCGGCGGGACACCAAGCCCACCGACATCAACAAATAGGCGCTGATCGCCGAAGCGAAGAACTCAAACGACTGCTCCACCCACAGATGGACCACCCACCAGCGCCAGAAGTCGGTGATGGTGAAGGATTTTTCGATGCCCGTGAGCGGAATCATGCCGAACACATAGAGCAGAGCGATGTTGGTGGTGGACGCCCAGATCAGGTGCTCCAGCCGGATGCGGCCGGTCCAGAATTCGCGTGTCGCCTGCCAGAGACCGTCGCGCGTCGGCCATAGCGCCCGGAACACCAGCACACTCCAGATCACAAGTCCGGCAAAGAACCCGATCTGCCAAGCGCGGCCGAGTTCGATGTAGGAGAGCCCCTGATTGCCGAACCAGAACCAGCCTTCCTTGATGTAACCCATCAGGCCGAGATAGTTGCCGACCAGCGCGCCCAGAACGATTGCGACGGTCACGTAGAACAACACGTCGACCAACAATCCTTGGTACTTGGCCTCGCGCCCGGCGATCGCAGGCGCGAGGAACAGGGCGCCGCCAATCCAGGATATTCCGATCCACACGATTGGCGTCTGGATATGCACGGCTCGCAGGAAACTGAACGGCAGATATTTGTCGATCGGGATGCCGTAGAATGCCGTACGCTCTGTGTAGTAATGCGCCATCAGCGTGCCCACGAGGATTTGCAGCAGGAACACCGCGGCGACGACGAGGAAGTATTTTCCCGTTTTGCGCTGGCTCGGCGTCAGCGTTCTGAACCTCGCCAGCACCGGGTCCATGACCCCGCCGTCCGGCTCGCTCAGGTAGCGCTGATAGATATAGAGCACCGCCCCGAACGCGAAAAACGTGAAGCAGAAGCTCACCCAGGTCCAGATGAAGGTGCTGGTCGTCGGCGTATTGCCAACCAGCGGCTCGAAGGGCCAATTCTGAGTCCACGACGCCGTAGATCCCGGCCGCCGCGCGACCGTGGTCAGTGAGGAGTAGATCAGGAACCCGGCGGTGTCGTGCGCGGCCGGCCCGTCCAGGCTGTCTGCTTTGGTCCAGCCCTTCACAAAATCGTTGCGCCGCAGTTGCCCGGCTATCTGTTTCTTCAGAGTCTCGATAGCGGAAGCCAAGGCGGCGGGAACCATTGCTTCTCGCTGGGTCAAATCCACGCCTTGCAGCTGCGTCTGCATGGCGGATTTGACGCCCATCTTATGCTCGGCGTTCAAGTCCGCGAACGCCTTGCCATATTCCGCTTGGGCGATGTTTTCCTCGGTCAAAGTTCCGAGCTTAACCAGACCGCTGGCGGTGTAGTCCTCGCCGAAATAGGAACCCATCCCGTAGATGCTGCCGTAATCCATCAGGTCGGCGCGCTGGAAACCTTCTTTGCCGCGGAAGATTTCATCTTTTGTGAGCAGCACGGCGCCGCTCGCATTCACGAAGCGGTCGGGCTGCGGCGGCGCCTGTTTGTAGGTCTCCACGGTTGTCCAGCCGAGCACGCCGAACGTCACAATGGCGACGGCGAGCAAGATCCATTTCAGAATGTTGCTGATCGTGTCTTCGGCGGCGGGATTTGGATTTGGATTTGGCGCGACCATGTCGTCCCCCTGCATTGGTAGAACCCGACAGCAGCACGTCTTCAAGACGTCGTGCCGGCATACTGCGATTCACGATTGCGCGACTATAAGCACTATAGAGGTATCTACAATACCTCTTTCATAGGACAAAAAGACGCGCCGTTGCTTGCGAATCGTCCTCGCAGTCACATTCTTTTTCCCGACTCAGGTTTGGCGTGCGTCGCGACGCATCCTTGAGCCGCCGCAGGCCAAGGTGCAGCCTCGCAGCGGGACAGGAGATCATCGACCATGCAACGACGCACCTTTTTGTTGGCTTCGGCCGCCGCAGCGGCTACCACCACGCTCGACTCGATGAACTTGGTGGAAGCCGCTCAAATGAACATGCCGCTGCTCGCACCGTGGACAGGGCCGCACGGCGGTGGTCCGGCTTTTCAAAAGGTGAAGGTCGCCGACTTCAAGCCGGCTCTGACGGCGGGCATCGCACAAAATCGTGCCGAGATCGCCAAGATCGCCACCGACAAATCATCGCCCAATTTTGCGAACACGATCGTGGCGCTCGAAGATGCAGGCCGCCCGCTCGGCCGGGCCGCGTCGATTTTCTTCATCTACACCTCGACGATGAACGACAAGGAGATGCAGGCGGTAGAGGCGGAGATGTCGCCGGTCCTCGCCGCTTTCAACGACGAGGTGATTCAAAACTCGGCGCTGTTCGCGCGCATCAGGGCCGTCTATGACGCGCGCGAAACCTCCGGTCTAACGACCGAGCAGCAGCGGCTTGTCTGGGTCGTCTATCGCCGCTTCGCCAGCCAGGGCGCCGCGCTCGGCAAGACGGAAAAAGACAGGCTCGCCGCGATCAACAAGGAACTCGCCAGCCTCTACACGTCGTTCAGCCAGAATGAATTGGGCGACGAAGAGGACCATTGGCTGACACTGGAGGAGAAGGAACTCGACGGCTTGCCTGACTGGCTGCGTGCGTCGGCTGCGGTGGCGGCCAGCGAGAAGAAACAGGCAGGCAAGTTCGTTTTCGCCAACACCCGCTCCGCGATCGAACCGTTCCTCACCTACTCCACCCGCCGTGACCTGCGCGAAAAGGCGTTCCGCATGTGGATGACGCGGGGCGACAATGGCGACGCGCACGACAACAACGCCGTTATCGCAAAAATCCTGCAATTGCGTGCCGAAAAGGCAAAGCTGCTCGGCTATCCCAGCTTCGCGCATTGGATCACCGACTATCAGATGGCGAAGACGCCGGACGCCGTGATGGACCTTTTGATGAAAGTCTGGGCCCCCGCCGTCGCGCGCGTCCGCGAAGAGGTCGCCGATATGCAGAAAATCGCGGACGCCGAAAGCGCCGGAATCAAGATCGCACCTTGGGACTATCGCTTCTATGCGGAGAAGGTGCGCAAAGCCAAATACGATCTCGACGAGGCCGAGATCAAACCCTATCTGCAGCTCGAAAAAATCCGCGAGGGCATGTTCTGGGCGGCGGGCCAACTCTATGGGCTCGCGTTCGTCCAGGTGCACGATATGCCCGTCTATCAGAAAGACATGCGCGTGTTCGAGGTGCGCCGCGGCGGCAAGCATGTCGGGCTTTGGTACTTCGATCCCTATGCGAGATCGGGTAAGAATTCCGGCGCATGGATGAACGAATACCGTACCCAGGAACGCTTCAAGAGCGAAATTGCGCCGATCGTTTCCAACAACACGAATTTCGTGCCCGGCGCACCCGGCGAGCCGATCCTGATCTCCTGGGACGACGCCAAAACCATGTTCCACGAGTTCGGCCATGCCCTGCACGGCCTGAATTCGAACGTGACCTACCCCAGCCTGGCGGGCACCAGCGTGGTGCGCGACTTCGTGGAGTTTCCCAGCCAGCTCAACGAGCATTGGCTGCTGACGCACGAAGTGCTGTCGCGTTTCGCGCTGCACCACAAGACGGGAAAGCCCATGCCCGAAGCGCTGGTCGACAAGATCAAGAAGGCGCGCACCTTTAACCAGGGCTTCCTCACCGTCGAGTACTTGGCGTCCGCCATCGTGGACATCAAAGTGCATCTGGCGGGCGCGACGCCGGTCGATCCGCGCGCGTTCGAGGCGGCAACCCTGGCAGAAATCGGCATGCCCGAGGAAATCATCATGCGCCATCGCATGCCGCAATTCGGGCACATATTCTCAGGCGAAGGCTACGCGGCGGGATATTACGATTACATCTGGGCGGACACGCTGGTGGCCGATGCGGCGGAAGCTTTCGAGGAAGCACCGGGCGGCTACTATGACAAGGCGCTCGCCAGGAAGTTGTATGACGACATCATCAGCCGCGGGAACACGGTGGACGCGGGCGAAGCTTATCGCAAATTCCGCGGCCGCGACGCGACCGTCGATGCGCTGATGCGCGATAGGGGATTCCCGGCGCCCGCCAAGGCCCGATCGGGGAAGGCCGGCTGACCCAACGGTACGCAAAGACATTAAAGAATAATTAGCGGCGACTTGTTAGCGTCACCCGCCACGATTGTGACGTGAAGAGGACAAAGTCGTAATGCGAGGGAACGGCCGCCTGCGCCGCGAGCATGTATCGCTTCTGTCGCACTATTCCGCAGACCTGGGACAATGCGTTTCTCGCGAGCGTTCCGAGCGGGCGCTACACGCTGCGGCAATCGAACAAGCGATGGCGAGCCGGGCCAAGTCCGAGTTTCTTGCCAACATGAGCCATGAGCTGCGCACGCCGCTCAATGCGATCATCGGATTCTCGGACCTGATCGGCCATCCGGTCGCCGGCGCGTCCGCCGCTGCGAAAGTCAGCGAGTACGCGAGCTTGATCAATCGCGCTGGCAAGCACCTGCTGGGCATCATCTCCGACATCCTCGACATCTCCAAGATCGAAAGCGGCACCTTTGCGCTCGATTTAGAGCCTCAATCGCTTCGCGAAATGATTGCCGCCAGCGCCGCATTGGTGGAACCGCGGATCATGGAGAAAAAGCAGACGCTGGTCCTCAAGCTGCCGGCGACGCTGCCTATGATCACGGCCGATGGCAGGCGGCTGAAGCAAGTGCTCATCAATCTATTGAGCAACGCGCACAAATTCACGCCCGAAGGCGGAAGAATTACTCTCGCCGTCGTGCCGGATGCGGCCGGCAGAATTGCGATTTCCGTACAGGATACCGGCATCGGCATGACGCCCGATCAGATCGCCATCGCGCTCAAGCCATTCGGCCAGGTAAATTCGAGCCGGACGCGTACCCAGGAAGGAACCGGTCTGGGGCTGCCGATCGCAAAAGCGCTAATCGAGCAACATGGTGGCAGCTTTTTTGTCGCGAGCGGGGAAAACGCCGGCACCACCGTTACGTTCATTCTTCCCGAGAGACAAACCGTCGCCGTGCCGAACCATTCGATCAAGGAGTTCAAGCTATGAGCCATGCAGGGGCGAGCCACCAGAACTCCGCAGGCGCCATCCAAGAAGGGAAAGAGCTGAGCGCGTCGTCGCGTGTCGCACACATCGTTTCGGTGTCCGGTGCCCAGGCGGTGGCAATCGTTGAGCGACGTGCCGCGTTGGGCGGTGCGTCGTCGGCGGTGCGCGTCGAAATCGGCGCCACCATGACGATACCGACTCCACACGCAACAGTCGTCGGATTGGTGTCGGCGGTGAGCGTTCCGATGCCCGACGCTGCAAACGGCCAGGACGACATCAGCTTGATCGAGCTCAATCTCGCCGGCGAGATTGTCGTTGATCCGGACACGGCGCGCCTCGCCTTCCATCGCGGCGTCACCAGCCTGCCGACCATCGGCGACGGTGTACATCTTGCCGATCGTCAGGCCTTGATGCTGGCTTATAGCCAGCCGGATTCCGCGACGATCAGCGTGGGCACGCTTTATCAAAGCCCGGAGGTTCCCGCCCGGCTTCTGGTAGACGATTTGTTCGGGAAGCATTTTCTGATCGTCGGTACGACTGGGTGCGGAAAATCGTCTGCCCTGACTTGCATCCTGCAGAGTCTGCTGCCGGAATACAAACAGGCCCGCGTCGTCATTCTGGATATTCACAACGAATATGCGGCAGCCTTCGGCGAGCAGGCCGAGGCGATCGACCCTTCGAGTCTCAACCTCCCCTTCTGGCTCCTGAACTTCCAGGAACTGACCGCCGCGTTCACCAGCGCGGAAGATCACCGGGATGCGGAAGTCGAGATCCTGGGGGATGCCGTGCTGTGGGCAAAGCGGCGCTATTCCGACTCGACCACGGGGCGTCTGCGCCGCTCCGTCGAAGGCCAGAGCATCACCGTCGACACGCCCGTGCCGTTCCGTCTGTCCGATCTCGTCGCCTATATCGACGAGCAGCTCGGCAAGCTGGATCGTACGTTAAATGCCCTGTCCTACAAGCGCCTCAAGAGCCGCATCGAAACGCTGGTGAGCGACGCACGCTACAGCTTCATGTTCGGCAGCTTGATGATCGAAGACACCATGATCGACGTGCTGGGCCGGCTGTTCCGTGTGCCGGTCGAAGGCAAGCCCATCACCGTGCTTAATCTCTCCACAGTGCCAGGCGAAATTCTCGATGTCGTGATCTCCGTCGTTTCGCGGCTGGCCTTCGATTTGGCCAGTTGGAGCGACGCGCGCCTTCCGGTCCTGATCGTCTGCGAGGAAGCCCATCGCTATGCCCCCGCCGACGCCGACCGCAAGTTCATGCCGACGAGGCAAGCGCTCTCGCGCATCGCCAAGGAGGGCCGGAAATATGGCGTATCCCTTGCGCTGATCACCCAGCGGCCGTCCGAACTCGATCCGACGATCCTGTCCCAGTGCAGCACGGTGATCGCGATGCGCCTTTCCACCGAACGCGATCAGAGCGTCGTGCGTTCCAATACCCATGAAGGTGCGCTGGACCTGTTGGATTTCCTCCCGCTTCTGGGCGACCGCGAAGCTATCGTGCTCGGCCAGGGCGTCGTGATTCCGATGCGTATCCGCTTCCGTGATCTGCAAAAGCGCAAGATTTCGGAAGCCCGACATTCCGCCTTCTCGCGCGCCTGGAAGCACTCCGAGATCGACAAAAACGTCTTGGCGGATATCGTCCATCGCTGGCGCTCTCCCGCAAAGCCGAAATACTGAGGCGGCAAACCGGGATCTGGCGGCCGTCCGGGGGACGATGTTGCACAACGTCGCACTGTGCGGCCTTGCATGCTTCAAGCTGTGCCCATCTTGCGCGCCAATAGAACCAAGCACTGAAATCTGCTCCGCAAATTCAATTTACAGACGTCGTCTGTATAATCACTATTATCTCTATCAAAACGATGTACATTATAGCGATATTCGATTATCCTCCTGTTAGTTCGGTTTGAAACATGAGGGTGATGGGACATGACAAAGCGGCTTGGCCGAAAGAAAATCTATCGCGGTGTGCGTGCCGTTGCAGTTGGCGTGGGGCTGGCGTTTGCCGCGAGCACGCCGGCTTGGGCGACGTTTGGGTATTTTGCGCACGGCTATGGCGTGCAGGCCGAGGGATTGGCGGGCGCCAGTATCGCTTATCCCAAGGACAGTCTCGCTATTGCCACCAATCCGGCATCCCAGTTCGCCCTGGGCAACCGGTTTGACGTCGGCGCCGACCTGTTCATCCCCGACCGCGGCGCATCCATCGTGGGGAATGGCGCCGGGCCGGATCAATCCTTTGACGGCAGCGGCGTGAAGACCTTCTTGATGCCGCAGATAGGATATGCGCGTACGCTCGGCGACAATTGGGCGTTCGGCGTCGCCGTTTATGGCAATGGCGGCATGAACACGTCGTACAAGAGCAATCCGTTCGCGCGCTTCGGCGGCACGGGTGAAGCGGGCATCAATCTCGAACAGTTGTTCGTCTCGCCGACGATCGCCTATCGCATTGCCGACGGGCAGAGCATCGGCGTTTCATTGAATTTGGGCTATCAGCTCTTTAAGGCGGAGGGTATCGGAATCTTCGGAGGCTATTCTTCGAATCCTCCTGCACTTTCCAACCGGAATAGCGATCATGCTTATGGTTACGGCGTCCGGGTTGGATATCAGGGGCAGCTTACGCCCGATCTGACGGTCGGCGCCTTCTGGCAATCGAAGACGTATTTTGCCCGATTCAAGAAATACAGCGGTCTTTTTGCGGAGCAGGGCAGTTTCGATGCGCCGTCGTCCTATGGCGTGGGTCTCGGATACAAGCTGACGGACAGCCTCGATGCGGCGCTTGATTTCGAGCGCATCGAATACAGCAACGTACCGTCGGTGGGAAATACGCTCAGCGAGCTTTTCCTCGGTCATCCCTTTGGCGCAACCAACGGTCCCGGCTTCGGCTGGCGTGATGCAAATATCGTCAAACTTGGCCTCAATTACGCAGTCGCGCCGCAGTGGCAGGTTCGCGGCGGCTGGGGGTACACGACGCAGCCCGTTCGGTCGAGCCAGACCTTCCTCAATATCCTAGCGCCGGGCGTGGTGCAGAACCATCTCACCGCCGGCGCGACATGGACGTCGGCCGGCGGCACTGAAGTCAGCGGCGTCGTGCTCTATGCGCCGGAAACGAAAGTGAACGGCAGTGGATCGATCCCGGCGCCGTTCGCCGGCGGCGAGGCCAATGTGCGGCTCAGCGAAGTGATTGTCGGCCTGTCCGTTGGCTGGCATCTGGAGCCTTGATGGCGATTGCAATGATCCTCCCCGAACTTGCAACCCTCAAGGACGCAACGCTCGGCGGCGCCCTGATCGGCGCCGCCGCAGCGGGGTTATTGCTGGTCGATGGACACATCGCCGGCGTCAGCGGCATTCTCGGCGAAGCGGTGCGGCTGAGACCTGGTCTTTGGCGATGGGCATTTCTGGCAGGTCTTGTGGCATCGCCGTTTCTTGCACCATTCGTACACATTTCTCCCGTGGTACCGACGCATCAAGCAGGTCTTGTTGTGCTGGGGGCAGCAGGGCTGCTTGTGGGCTTAGGCACGCGCCTGTCCTCTGGCTGCACAAGCGGACATGGCGTTTGCGGCCTCTCAAACCTTTCCCCGAGGTCGCTCGTTGCTACGCTTGTCTTCATGGCCGTGGCAGCGGGAACGGTGTTTCTCGTCCGCCACGGCCACGTATTTTTGCCGAGCCTCTGACCATGCGCACCTATCTTCAAAGCACCGTACTGACGCTGACGGCCGGCCTGTTCGGTTTGGTCTTCGGATTCGGCCTTTTGCTGTCTCACATGGTCGATCCCGCGCGCGTTGCGGCGTTCCTGGATGTCACCGGCGATTGGAACCCCGCGCTCGCTTTCGTAATGGGCGGCGCGATTGTCGTCGCGGCACCGGCGTTCGCGTATGCGCGCCGCCATCGGCAGGCCCTGATCGGTGAACCCTTCGAACTGCCCAACAGGTTCCGTATTACGACGCGCTTGGTTCTTGGCGCCGCCCTTTTCGGAATCGGCTGGGGCTTGAGCGGAATCTGCCCCGGCCCCGGCATCGTGTTGGCGGGCAGCCTGGAAGCGCACGCGTTGGTGTTCGTCGGCGCGGTGATCGCAGGCAGTCTGCTTTCCGATCTATTCGTTCGCGGCTAGGAACCGCATCCATTGCCGGCGTGCAATCCGCGCCGATTTCACCGTCGAGGACTGAGAAAATGACGATCTTCAGCAGAGAAAGGCCGAGCGATCACAAGCCAGGCCGCGGCCGCATCTACAATTCCATCACCGAGACCATCGGCGACACGCCCCTGGTGCGCCTCGCACGGCTGCCGAAGGAAGCCGGCGTCAAGGCCGATATCCTGCTTAAGCTCGAATTCTTCAACCCGATCTCTAGCGTCAAGGACCGCATCGGCGTGGCGATGATCGAAGCCTTGGAACGCGATGGCAAGATTTCGCCGCAAGACACTACGTTGGTGGAGCCGACCAGCGGCAATACGGGCATCGCGCTCGCCTTCGTGGCTGCCGCCAAGGGGTACAAGTTGATCCTGACAATGCCCGAATCCTTCTCCATCGAGCGGCGCAAGATGCTGGCGCTTCTGGGCGCGGAGCTCGTCTTGACCGAGGCCGCCAAAGGCATGAAGGGCGCCATCGCCAAGGCTCAGGAGATTCTGAATTCGACTCCTGGCGCCGTCAGCCCACAACAGTTCGACAATCCCGCCAACCCCGACATCCATCGCCGCACCACGGCGGAGGAAATCTGGAACGATACGAACGGCAAAGTCGACGCCATTGTTGCCGGTTCCGGCACGGGTGGAACCATTACCGGCGTCGGTCAGGTCCTCAAGAAGCGCAATCCAAAAATAAAGATATTCGCTATCGAGCCGGAAGATTCACCTGTGCTGTCGGGCGGTCAGCCCGGCCCGCACAAGATCCAGGGTATCGGCCCCGGCTTTGTGCCTTCGATCCTCGACCGCAGCGTGATCGACGAGATCATCACGATCTCCAACCAGACCGCGCTGGACACCGCACGCAAAGTGGCTCGGCGGGAAGGCATCCCCGTCGGCATCTCGTCGGGGGCGGCGATTGCGGCGGCATTCGAGGTCGGCGCACGCAAAGAATTCGCGGGCAAGACGATCGTGACCATCGTTCCATCTTTCGCCGAGCGCTATCTTTCGACGGCGCTGTTCGAAGGAATCTGACCGTGCTAAGCACACCAACGCCCATTCAGAGCGGCAAGAATCGCGCCTGGAAAAAGCGCAGGTAACGCGGTTCGTACACCATCTGCAGACCTCGCGCGGACGCTCGCTCCCCGTAGACGTCCGCCACCGATTCCGCACACAGATCCATATGGGCCTGGGTGTAGACGCGCCGCGGAATCGTCAGGCGAACGAGTTCGAGCGAAGGATAATGGTGCTTTCCGGTTTCGGGATCGCGGCCCGCCGAGACGATTCCGCGCTCCATCGCGCGAATGCCGGCGTCTTCGTACAGCAGAGCCGCCAGCGTCTGTGCCGGGAATTGATCCTGGGTTAGGTGGGGGTAGAAAGCCTTGGCATCGAGATAGACCGCATGCCCACCGATCGGCCGGACCACAGGAACGCCGGCATCCATCAACTTGGCGCCGAGATATTCCACCTGACCGACGCGCGCACGGATGTGATCGTCCTGCACGGACTCGACGATGCCTCGCGCCATGGCCTCCATGTCGCGCCCCGCCATGCCGCCATAGGTGTGCAGGCCCTCGTAGACGACGACCAAGTTGCTGGCTTCGGCATAGAGTGCATCGTCGTTAAGCGCGAGCCAGCCGCCGATGTTGACGAGCGAGTCCTTCTTGCCGCTCATCGTGCAGCCGTCCGAGAAGGAACAGAACTCCTTCAGAATCTCCGCAACGGGGGTTTGCCGATAGCCTGCTTCGCGTTGCTGTATGAAATAGGCGTTTTCGACTGCTCGGGTGGCGTCGAGCATAATTCGTATCCCATGACGGCGTGTCAGTTCGCGAACGGCTCGGATATTCGCCATCGACACGGGCTGGCCGCCGGCCATGTTCACCGTCGCCGCCAAACAGACATAGGGGATACGATCGGCACCGACCTTTCCGATCAGACTCTCCAAAGCGTTCAAATCGATATTGCCCTTGAAGGGGCTCTCATCGGCCGCATCATGCGCCTCGGGCACGATCACATCGACGAAGGTTCCTCCCGCCAGTTCCTGGTGCAGGCGCGTCGTCGTGAAGTACATGTTGCCGGGCACGATGTCGCCCTGCTTCACCAACATGAGAGACAGCAGATGTTCGGCGCCGCGCCCCTGGTGCGTCGGCACCATATACTTGTAGCCGTAATGCTTTTGAACGGCCGCTTCCAGATTGTAGAAATTCCGGCTGCCCGCATAGGCCTCATCGCCCATCATCATCCCAGCCCACTGCCAGTCGCTCATGGCATTGGTGCCGCTGTCGGTGAGCAGATCGATATAGACATCTTCGGAGCGCAGCAGAAACGTGTTGTATCCGGCATCACGCAGTGCCTTGACGCGTTCTTCGCGCGTTGTCATGCGAATGGGCTCGACGACTTTGACCTTCCAAGGTTCGGCCCAGGAGCGGCGGTGCTCCGAACGATGATCGCTTGCGGTGGTTTCAACGTCGGGTCTTTCGGTGGGGCACATGTCGTGGTTCTCCTGGATTCCCGCGCGGGGGAATGAACCTCGCTAGGCATCAGCCTGGAGATTTACCGCAATTGACGAGCGCGGCGACCAAGACATATCGATGCAGCTAAGGAAGCTGAGACTCAGTCACCTTGCGCCGTAGCGGAGATTAGCCTGCAAGAAAGGATTTGCGGAATTCAGGTCAGAGTGCCGCAAACGGGATTGTATTGGACCAAAATGACAATATTTCGCACAAATCGCGCTTTTTTGGCGGATGAGGCATGCGAAGTTCTCCTCCTCCGCGCCGTCACTACGCGACTACATCATCTTCGACGAAGAGGTGAAACCGGACGAAATTTCCTCCTTTCCCTCAGCAATCTCTGACATTTTCACGGATATCGGCCCGCTCGACAATTCGGACCCGGCGCAAAACGCGCCGCGAGGCGAATCTGTTCCTGCGGGAACCTGCCTAGAGGAACCTCGAAACCGTCAGGAACAATTTCCGTTGCTCGCCAGTTGTTGGTGACCGCAAAAGGAGATGAAAATGCGCACAAAGGTGATGGTTATCGGGGCGATACTGGCATCCAGTTTGTGTGTCGCCGGATGTGGAACGACACCCGGCGACCGCGCACTGAGCGGTGGATTGCTCGGAGCGGGCACCGGTGCGGCAATCGGCTCCGTAACCGGGAGCGTGGGCGCTGGCGCCGTAATCGGCGGCATATCGGGCGCAGCCATCGGTGCAATGACCGATCCATGCGTTCTCGATCTCGGAAAGCCATTCTGGAAGGAGCATGGTGGCCGTCGTGCGTACGAGGACCGTTGCGGCCATCCTCCACCGGACGAACACTAAACTTCGAGTGCATCTCCAAACACCGCGTCACCGCGGTTTGCGCGGTGTTTTTTTTGCGATGACGGGATATCGCGTCTCCGTTCCAGCCGCCCAACGAGAGAGGCAACCGAGAGGCTTGCCGCGCGTTTTACACAGACAGCGGCGTTGCCGCTTCAAGTGGTGGAGAACAGCATGAGAAAGCTATTACTGGGTGCCGCATCCGCGGTCGCATTGTTGACGGGTGGCTGCGCCGTCCATGATCACTACGTGGCAGCCGACGTCGGGTATGACGGTTACTACGACGGCTACTATGGGCCTTATGCCGGCGGCTATTGGGGCCCGGATGGTTTCTTTCTTTATTCGGATGGTCATGGCGGATATATCCGCGACAACGACCATCACTTCCGGCACGAACGGTTCGAGCATGGCAACCCGTTCCACGCCGATCGTGATCGCGACCACGATAATCACTAATGTAGACGCGTCTGGCTCGGCGTTGCCGTGCCAGACGCTACACTAAACGTGGTGTCGTGATCGCACCGGCGTAGGTTTCTACGCATCCGTTGCGCTTGGATTCGTCTGGCATCGCTACACTTCCGTAGGCGCTCGGGCTCCTAGAACCAGTTTACACAGATGAGCACAAATTCGACAATTAGCAGCAGGATGCTGCCAGCCAGAATGTTGCGCGCACAGACGAGCAGGATCGTCAGATGCGCCTCATGCGGCAGGTCTTCGTATCCGCCCCGATCCAAGATCGGTTCATTTCGACTGGAACTGATATCGACCACGGCAATTCCCCTCGCGACAAGAGCGATCGCTAGTGGAACGGCTGATATGGTTCCCGGTTCCGTCAATACCATGCTGCGCGGGAACCAATCGCGCGCGGCACCGCGCATGTACAGTTCGGCGGTAAAAGAGGCAGAGTCCTTTCGGTAAAGGCCGGCGACGTGATCATACTTCCGGCCGGTACCGGTCATCGGCGCTTGAAGAAGAGCGCGGACCTGCTTGTCGTCGGGGCCTATCCCGTCACGGGCAGCTATGACGAGCCGAAGCCGGGGGACGTCGATCATGAAAAGGCGGTCAGGGCCATCGCCAGAGTCAAACTGCCGACAAAAGACCCGGTCTACGGTTCAAATGGTACCCTCTTCGACGTACGGCGCGGCGTCAGTCGGCCGTTGATATAGCCGCGGGGCAACCTCTTGAGCATGCGAAGAGGCCCCGCTTATTTCCTGCCACTATGTCACGACAAGAACGGTGCTGCCCTTCCATCTCTTGAGCACGTGCGCGACGGTGTGGCCCAGATAGAGCCGCTCGCCGACCCGGCGTCCCGCGCCAATGACGATCACGTTGACGCCGCAACGCTCCGCTTCCTCGATGATGGCTGTTTCGGCGGCCACATCGACGTGCACGGCGATCTGGAGATCGTCGTAGCCATAATGTTTGGCAAGCTCAGCGACGTCTTCGACGACGGCTCTCTCGGCATTGCTTTTTGCACTCGCCCGCCGGCCGGGTGGCCTCAGGCTGGAGCTGTGGCCTGAGACATGCACAGCGGTTATTGTGCTCTCCTTTGGGGAGGCAAGCGCGAACGCCATTTCGGCGCCGCGGCGCGCGGTTTCCGTGCCATCCACCGGCACTAGAATCTTCAATTTTGCACCCTTGGTGATTTCGGCGTCGCCCCCCGCAATGGCGAGCGCGAGTGGACCATCAAAACCCGCGGCTGCACGGTCGACGTCCTTCGAGAAACTGCCGTTCGCGTTACACATCTTTGCGACACCCACGAAAAGCACGTCGTAACCTTTGGGTGCCTCCTTCGTGACGGCCTGGCCCAGCTTGGTTTCCTGACGCGCCAGGACCTCGACCTTCTCCGGCCGGTCTTCGCCTCTGTCTTCGCTGGCCGAGCGGCCGCCGCGTTTGGCGCCTTCCGTTGCGACGTCTTTGAGCGGCGTATCCGGCGGTCCGGCACCGACTGCTTTCTTGTCCTCGTTCACGTGCATGACGGTGATCGACATGCCGCGCTGCCCGGCGATGAACCCCGCGATACGGGACGCGAATTGACCGTTGGTACTTTCATCGGCCGCGATCAGAAGGCGTTCGAACCGGCTGACAAACCCCTTGGCATCGATGGCCTCCTTTTCGAAGCGTCTCTTTTCTTCCCTCCGCATCGGCAGACGGCGCAGCGCCCAGCGCAGTGTCGGCGGCATCGCCATCGTCGTGACAATCGCCATTGTGACGATCATCGTGTAGAGATTGTTCGTCAGCACGCCCATCGTAAGGCCGATGGTGGCGATAATAACTTCTGTGCTGCCCCGTGCATTCATTCCGCAACCGAGTGCAACGGACTCCAGCGCCGATAAACCGCTGAATTTTCCGCCAGCGAAGGCGCCCGCGAACTTGCCGATGCTTGCGATGGCGATAAGGCCGAGGGTCAGGATCGCGAACTGCGGATTCCGCAAGATCGTGAGGTCGGCGTAAAGACCCGAAAGACCGAAGAAGACCGGCATCATGAAGGCGGTGATCAGACCGCGGAGCTGATCTTCGATGTGCCGCGACAGGATCGGAGATTCTCCCACCAAGATGCCGGCCACAAAGGCGCCGAGTACCGTGTTCACACCGATGACTTGCGTCGCTAACGCCATCACGCACATGACGATCAGAATCGCCGTGACGACCGCATATTCACTGACAAACGTGTCGTTGACCCAACGGATCAGCCAAAACTCCAGCCGGCGCCCGATCGTGTAGCTGACGACGAGGAACAACACGATCCCGATCACGATTTTCCCGACGGAGGCGAGCGCGAAAACGCCCGCGCCGGCGATACCCAGTGCGAGGGCGATGATCACCCATCCGACCGTGTCTTCCATGATGGCGGAGGCAACGAGGATCTGCCCGAGATCGCGCCGCATGAAGTTCATCTCCCGCACCACCATCGCCACGATCTTGATAGAGGAGATCGACAGAGCGGTACCCAGAAACATCGACGCGATCAGGCGATGCTCTGGATTTGGCAGGATGGACGCGGGAAGAAACTGGCCCATCGCGAAGCCGAGAACAAACGGCAGAGTCACGCCTGTCGCGGTCACGACAACTGCGGAGCGACCTACCTTTCGAACCAATTTCAGGTCCGTCTCCATGCCGGTCAACAGCAACAGCAGCATCATGCCGACGTTGGCGAGGCCCGCGATGAGACTTTTCTGCTCAACGCTGTTCGGGAAAATCAGCTCGTGCGCGCCCGGCCATATCCAACCGAGCAGCGAGGGTCCGAGGATCAGTCCTGCAAGCAGTTGACCGATCACCGCCGGCTGACCCATGCGCTGCATGATCTCGCCGAGGCCCCGGCCCACCAAAAGCAGCAGGGCGATCTGGGCGAGGAGCAGGACTTCGCCGTGTCCTGCCACGACGCTTCTACTTTCAGAACCATATGCGGGAAAAGACAACAATGCCGCTGCGGCGAGCACTGTAAGGATAACTTTCTTCACGATGGCCCCAGAGGTTCGATTTCGCGCCGGATGAATCAACGTCGGGCGCAGCAACAAGGTTCCAGGGAACAAATGTTGTTCCCCGACGTTAGGCAATCGGGCCTCCCACGTGGTAAGCAGACCTATCCACTTCATAAGGGTTCATTCGTGTCTTCCTCGCAGGCAATTCTGTCCCATTCCGATCCACTGTACCGGCGTTACGCCGAGGTGCGTGGACTAAGCGAGGTTCTGGCACGGCCATTATCTGCCGAAGATCAGTGCGTACAATCCATGCCTGACGCAAGCCCCACAAAATGGCATTTGGCGCACACAACATGGTTTTTCGAACGCATGATTCTTGCGCAGTTGGACGGATACCTGCCGTTCGATGACGACTACGATCGGCTTTTCAACTCCTATTACCTGGCCGCCGGCAAGCCGTTCGCGCGAGCCGCACGAGGGCTCCTTTCACGGCCGTCTGTCTCGGAGATCCGAGCCTACCGTCACTATGTTGACGAGGCGATGCGGCAGGCGTGCAGGCAACCGAAGTTCGCCGACCTCATCGTGCTAGGGCTCAACCATGAACAGCAGCACCAAGAACTGCTGCTGACGGACATCAAGCACGCTTTTTATGCAAACCCTTTGATGCCGGCTTACGGAACCGCGATGCCGTTCTCTCTGGGGAACGCGCCTGCTCTGGAGTGGATTCAGCACTGTGGAGGTGCGGTAGGGATCGGTCACGACGCGGGCGGATTTGCGTTCGACAACGAGACCCCGCGCCAAGCAGTCCTGCTCCAACCTTTCCGCTTGGCCTCGCGGCTGGTGACTTGCGGCGAATATCTCGCCTTCATGGAAAATGGAGGTTATGAGCGGCCGGAGTTTTGGCTGTCAGACGGCTGGGCGCTGGCACGCACCGAACAGTGGACGGCACCGCTCTATTGGCTGCCCGGCCAGACGATCTTCACGCTGCACGGCGTGCGTCCGCTGGACCCCAGCGAGCCTGTCGTACACGTGAGCTTTTACGAGGCGGCGGCCTATGCCACCTGGGCCGGCAAGCGCCTTCCTACCGAATTCGAATGGGAAGCCATGGCGTCCCAGGGACCTGTAATCGGGAATTTTCTGGACAACGACATTCTGCATCCGCGCCCTGCGAAAGCGACCCGCGGACTCGCCCAGATGTTCGGCGACGCCTGGCAATGGACGCGCTCCTCCTATGATCCCTATCCGGGCTATCGCCCCTTTACTGGCCTTGCGGCGGAGTACAACGGTAAATTCATGATCGGCCAAATGGTCCTGCGCGGCGGCTCTTGCGTGACGCCGAATGACCATATCCGGCCAACCTATCGCAATTTCTTCCCGCCATCCGCCCGCTGGCAATTCAGCGGAATCCGTCTGGCGGAGGATGTATGAACGAGTCAAATCTTCTGCCAAAGTCTGCCCTTTGTGCTCGCGAAGGGACCAGCGAATTCGCAAGTGCACTGTTGACCGGGTGTAGTGCCAATCCCAAATATTCGCCCAGCAAATATTTCTACGATACGGAAGGATCCGTTCTATTCGATCAGATCTGCGAACTGCCGGAATATTATCCGACGCGCACCGAAACGGCATTGCTGCGCCAAAACGCGGCCGAAATCTCGAAATGGATGGGCCCGAACATAGCGCTGATAGAATTCGGCGCCGGCGCACTGCGCAAGATCAGCATTTTGCTGGATTCAGTGGAGCGGCCCGCAGCCTATGTGCCGATCGATATATCGGGCGAGTATCTGCAAGGCATGGCCCGTAAGTTGGCTGAGACACGTTGTGGCTTGGCGGTCCATCCGGTGGTCGCCGATTTCACCAGACCATTTGCATTGCCGGCGGTTGTGGCCGATGCCCGCCGCATCGGTTTTTTCCCGGGTTCCACCATCGGCAACTTTAACCGCGCCGAAGCGCTGGTTTTTTTGCGCAAAGCGGCAGCAATCCTGTCGGGTGGCGGATTGCTGGTTGGCGTCGATTTGGTGAAAGCTCCCGCCATCCTTCATGCCGCCTACAATGATTCTGCCGGGGTCACCGCCGCCTTCAACAAAAATGTGCTCGCACGGGCCAATCGCGAGTTGGACGCAAACATCGATCTCGACGAATTCGCCCATTACGCATTCTACGAGCCGCGCTTACAGCGCATTGAAATGCATTTGATGAGTTTGAAGCGGCAGCGGTTTTGCCTTGCAGGACAAAGCGTGCGGTTCGACGAAGGTGAAACGATCCGCACGGAAATCTCGCATAAATATACTGTGTGCGGATTTCAGGCCCTCGCCGTCGATGCCGGCTTCTTGCCGCGCGCCGTGTGGTGCGATGCTGATCGCCTGTTCAGCCTGCATTGGCTCGAGACGACCGGATAGCGCAATCGCCCTAGGTGCGCTCAGTGATCGAGAGCACCGGAGACCATTTCCTCTTCTCGCACTAATACGGCCGTTCCCAGAACGACGCGGATGCGGCAGTTGCCCCTGTTGCTCTCCAGTGCGATAGGCTTGGCTGGATCTTGCACCTTCCCGTCGACGACGAGTTCAGCGATGCCGCCGGACATACGGTTCGGGTTTTCCACTGCGATGTCATATATCGTGCCTTCGTAAGCCAGCCGTGCCTCAAAGCCCGGCCAGCTAGAAGGGATACACGGGTCGATCATTAATACCGAGCCGTGGATACGCAGACCGAGGATGTATTCTATTCCGACGCGATAGGTCCAGCCAGCGGAACCCGTATACCAACTCCAGCCGCCGCGCCCGATATGTGGCGCTACCGAATAGATGTCTCCGCACGCCACATACGGCTCAAGCTTGTATCGTTCGGCCTGGGCGAGATTTCGCGTATGGTTGACGGGATTGAGCATGGAGAACAACTCCGCTGCCTTGTCACCCTTTCCGAGCATCGCGTTGGCCATAACCGCCCACGTCACCGCATGCGCATAGTGGCCGCCGTTCTCGCGGACACCCGGAGGATAACCTTTAATATAGCCGGGATCACGATCGGTTTGGGCAAAGGGCGGCGCGAATAGGCATGTCAGACGGTCTTCCGCCCGCACCAAGTATTTGTCGAGCGCTTCCATTGCCCGCGCCGCGCGGTCGGGGCGTGCGGCGCCCGAAATAACGCTCCAGGATTGGCTGATGGAGTCAATGCGGCATTCCCGATTGGATGCGGACCCCAGGGGGCTGCCGTCGTCAAAATAGGCGCGCAGATACCAATCGCCGTCCCAGCCGTGTTCCTCCAGCGCATCTTTGATGGCCGTCATCCGAACGACCCAGTTGGCCCAGCGTTCGCTGTCGCGACGCGACTCCGCGAATTTGGAAAACCGTTCGAGCGTCGCGTACAGGAACCAGCCGAGCCAGACGCTTTCGCCTTTGCCGTCTGCGCCAACCCTGTTCATGCCGTCATTCCAGTCGCCAGTGCCGATCAAAGGAAGCCCATGACTGCCGACCTTCATGCTCGCATCCAGCGCTCGCGCGCAATGTTCGTAGAGGCTGGCGGATTGCTGAGAGACGGCTGGAAGAAGGAATGCATCCGCATGTCCCTCAGGAACCGCGGCGTCCTCCAGAAATGGCAATGTTTCATCCAGGACGGTCGCATCTCCCGTCACCTCGACGTAATGGATCGTAACGAAGGCCAGCCATGCCATGTCGTCGGAGATATGAGTACGAATGCCCTTGCCCGATTCCGGAAGCCACCAATGCTGCACATCGCCTTCGAGGAACTGCCGCTCCGCCGCACGCAGTATATGCTCGCGGGCAAGCTCCGGCCTGGACAGGCACAGTGCCATTACATCCTGCAGCTGATCTCGAAACCCATACGCTCCGCTCGCCTGGTAAAAGCCAGCACGTCCCCACACCCGGCAGGATAAAGTCTGGTAAAGCAACCAGCGGTTCAACATCATATCCATCGCGGGATCGGGCGTGCGCACTGTGAGCGTGCCAAGCGTCTCGTCCCAGAATGCGCGGGCCTTTTTCAATTCCGGGCGCCAGTCTGCCGCGCGGTAGCGAGCGAGGAGTGCGCGCGCCTGATCCTCGTTTACCTCCTGCCCAAGGAATACGGTGACGTCGTCCTCGCTGCCCGTCTTGAGTGCGATCTTTGCTTGAAGAACCGCGCAAGGATCGAGGCCGACACCGGCAGCACCGGAGGCGACACCGTCGCTTGCCAACAAGGCAGGGCGCTGCATAGCGCCGTTCCGACCGAGGAATTCGGCGCGATCGCAGGTCCAATCCTGTTGCCGGCCGCCCATATCCAAGAACGCGACGCGTTTTCCGAAATCGGAATTCCACGGATTGCGCGCAAACAGCGCTCCACACTCAACGTCGCGTTCCGTCATAATGTACGGCGCGCTCGCCGCGCGGTGCGCCCCCAGCGTCCATTCCACATAGGCGGTTACGGAAAGACGCCGGGGACGACCGGAACGGTTGACGATCTTCAGATGCGATATCTTGATCGGATCGTTCAGAGCAACAAATTGCAGGAGCTCAAGGGCGATGCCACGGGATTCGTACTCGAAGATCGAGTAGCCCTGGCCATGCCGCGCGACGTAGGTGCCCTCTTTGTCTCGGAACGGCGACGCCGTCGGGGACCACACCTCGCCAGAATCGAGGTCGCAGATATAGATCGCCTCAGCGGTTTCGTTGCCGACGGGGTCATTGCTCCACGCCGTGATCTGGTTTTGCTGGCTGTTGATCGCCCAGGTGAAGCCAGCGCCTTCCGTAGAAACCTGGAAGCCGAATTCGGCATTGGCGATTACGTTCACCCACGGCGCAGGCGTGTTCATGTCCGGCTTCAGTATCGTTACATATTCCTGTCCACCCTCGGAAAATCCGCCCAGTCCGTTGAAATAGCTCAGATGTCCACTTGTGGGAGGAACGGCGGCGACCGTCGCGGGACGCGTACGAGGTCCTTTGCGCGGAGTGATGGCGACAGTGCGCTCTCGCATCGCGCGCCGAAGCTGGTCGGACAAAGAGCCCCGCCGGCCGGAAAGCACAACGCGCGCCGCATACTGCAGAAAGCGGCGCATGTCCTGATTCAGGATGTCGCTCCGTACTAGATACAAGTTTCCCCGTGAGCGCTCCTCTTGCGTCCTATCGCCCCCTGGGGCCGCGTGAACCAGCATGCCGAGCGACGCCTGCAATTCCTGATCGTAGGAGACGGGACGATCGTTCAGGATCACGATATCGGCGGCGAGGGATTTGGCCTTCCAATATTCGTGAGCCCGGATTAGTTGACGGGCGATATCCATGTCCTCCGGCGCATCAATTATCAGCAGCACGATGGGTAGATCGCCGGAGATGCCAAGCTGCCATAAATCGGAGATCGGACGTCCCGCTGTTCGCAACAATTCCGGCTGAGATCGCATCGACGCGTGGCTGTAGAGGACATAACTGGCCAGCGACTGGAAAAGGTGGGCCTCCTCGGCGGTGATATTCAGATAGTCCAGCAAGGCCTTGGCGCGCGTCGCCGCCAAAGTCATGGCGCGGGAATAGGCCGGAGCTTCGCGATGCTTGTCCGCCAGTGCGATAATATCGTCCCGGGAACCCGCCACCATTGTCCAGAAGGATACGCACACGGTTTGTCCGGGCGGAATGCGCACGCGCCTCCTGATGCTGAAGATCGGATCGAGAACCACGCCGGCGGTATTGGAAAGCGGCCAGCCCTCCGAAACGGCGGCCGGTCGCCGTGTTGTCCTGTTTCGGCCCAGGAAACGAGAACGGTCGGTCTCATACTGGAGATCACCGCTCGACTCTCCGCCTTCGACGACCGTCAAATGCGCGGCCCAGAGACGCGAGTCCTCCGGATCTCGCGGACGGCGCGTCGCCAGAAGGGCGCCGAGATTGCGCACATATTCGGTTTCGATGAACAGCTTCGAAAATGCGGGATGTGCGGCATCGTCTGCGGGCCTGGCGAGGGCCAGCTCTGCAAAGGAGGTCACCTCGATTTCGCGCACACGCCCGCCATTGTTGGTAATGGAGACCCGGCGAATCTCGGCGTCGTCCTCTGGTGAAACTGTGATTTCGAGCTTGGCGGTAAGACCGAAGTCGGTGCGGACAATCGTCGCGCGATCTTCGGCGAAGATGGCCTCGTATTCGCTGGCCTCGACGCCGCAGGGCTGAAACCCCGCCGACCACGCCGCACCGCTGCGCGTGTCCCGTAGATATATATAGGTTCCCCACTGATCGCGCGTGGGGTCTTCGCGCCAGCGGGTCACGGCAATGTCGCGCCACATGGTACGTCCAGAGCCCGCCGCAGTGACCATGCAGGCGAGGCGCCCATTGGACAAAAGATGGATCCGCGGGATCGCCGTATGGGGGGTCACAATCCTGCGTTCCATCGGCGGAATTGCATGGTAGAAAAGCACTGCACCGCTGGTGAACTCCGACGGCGGCCGCGCCAACCGGACATCGCGCGGTACACGCTCCTGGAGCAACAATTCGGTCGCCTGAACCATCGGATCGGCGTGGAACCGCTGCTGCAAACTTCCGTCATGCACAATGTTGGCGATGGCCAAGATCGTCATCGCCTGATGATGCGCCATGTACGACCTCACGATCGCGAAACGCTCACTGCCGCTGAGCCGCGCTCTCGTAAAATCCACGGCTTCATACCAGCCGAAGCGGCCACGCGCTCCCAGCGCAGTCAGGGCAGCGTAATTGCGGATTGCCGCCGAAGGATCCACCATCGCGGCCAGTCCGGTGGCGTAAGGCGCGATCACCAGACTCTCGCTCAGCCCTAGTTTGAGCCCGAGATCGGAGACCCCGAATCCTGCATACTGATAATTTTGATCGCGGTCCCGTGCATAAAATTGCGATTCCGATATTCCCCAGGGCGTTCCATGTTTCGCCCCGTATCGGATATGCCGCTGCACGGCCAGGCGATTGCTTTGAGCCAGCAGACTGCCCTGCGGCTCCCGGAGAACCAGCGACGGCATCAGATATTCGAACATCGAACCCGACCAGGACAAAAGCGCCGCGCCCCTCTTGATGGGGGTCAGGGTGCGGCCCAATTGGAACCAGTGGCGCGTGGGCACATCGCCCTTTGCTATCGCAAAAAAACTCGCAAGCCGGGCCTCCGAAGCGAGGAGATCGTAGTAATTGTCGTCCAGGCTCTTGTCTTCCACCCGGAATCCGATGACCAGAAATTTGCGCCGCTCGTCATACAGGAAACGAAAATCCATCTGATCCGCGAAGCGCTCCGCCTGAACGGCGATGGAATTTATCCGGGTCCTTAATTCTCTCGCCTCGTCGGTGTCGGCGCCGGCCAACGACGGCGCCGCTGATTGCGGGAACGCGCCGGTGAAAATTGCTAAATCGCGGCGACGGTCCAAAGACCGTTGTAGGGCTTCCGCCCACACGAAAATCTCAGATGTCTCATCTTGGTCGTACGCGCGCCGCAACACAGAAAAGATGCACTGTTCCTGGGTCTCCAGCTCCGAAAATTTGGCCGCGATTTCGACGGACGTTGGCGCAGGTTTTTCGAGAATTCTGGCGAATTCATCCAATTGGATTGCCAATTCGCCGTCCGAAGCGCGCTTACCACCCTCGCGCAGAGCACAGCGCAGGAGCGCAAGCGCGTCTGCCGCTCCCGCAAACCATGGCCAGCGGCCGGCAGGCTCCTGAATCCACTCGCGGCAAACATTCTTCAACACCAGCAAATGGGCCGCGAGGTTTCCGCTATCGACCGAGGAGACATAGCGTGGCGTCAGCGCTCGCAAGTTCTGCGTGTCGTACCAGTTGAGAAAATGCCCGCTGTAACGTTCAAGCCGCCCCATGGAAGCGAGCGTACCTTCGAGCCGCTCCACGGCATCGCGAAGGTCGATCCAGCCGAAGTCGCGCGCAGACACGACGCTCAGTAGATAAAGGCCGATATTTGTGGGTGATGTGCGATGCGCAACGAACGGCCCAGGATCCTCCTGAAAATTGTCCGGCGGCAGCATATTTTCCGCGTCGGTCACAAAGGTCTCGAAGAAGCGCCAGGTGCGCCGGGCAATCAGCCGAAGGTCTTGCCGTTCCGCGTGTGAAAGATTCACCAGGGGTTCGGCTGGTGGCGTGACGCTGGCGTAGCGGGCGATTAGAGGCGAGAAGCCCCATAACACAAGGAACGGACCTGCGATGTTCCAGGCCGTGGCGTGGAACGCGGCAATTGACACGCCGGCCGCAATCATGAAGGCGAGGCTGCCCGTCATCTGAAGCGCCAAGCCCCCCAGGTCGGCGCGGCGGCTATAGGCTGCATGCGCGAAGGTCACCCACTCCAGCATCTGCCGGCGGCTGATGAAGAGACGGAAAAGCGTTCGGCAGACCGCATCAAGGGTCAGCCAAGCTTGACGCGCTAGAAAGGAGATGACGAATAGAACTTGGATCGCTGCCAGCAGCGCATCGCGGGACAAAAACCTGTAATGCGCGCGCCAGGATTGCCGCACGCGGTGCGGCAACACGGCGATAACCAAAGGCAGGAGCGGCGGCAGGGCGATGGCCGTCAGAAGAAAGCAGGTCCAGGCAAGAGAGTCGTCAAACGGAAGCGTCCATCCCCAGAGGAACCCCAGAAGAAGAACGGGTCCCGTCAGCGACCGGCGCAGGTTCTCCAGCATCTTCCAGCGATCCAGCGCGGATATCCCCTTCTTGCGGCTGAAGATCCAGGGCAGCAACTGCCAGTCGCCGCGTATCCAGCGATGCTGACGCGAAAGCTCGATATCGTAGCGAGACGGAAATTCCTCAACGACTTCTACATCGGTAACGAGCGCCGCACGCGCATGAGCGCCTTCGAGCAGATCGTGACTGAGGACGGCGTTTTCCGGAATTCGACCGGCAAGCGCCGCTTCGAACGCATCGACGTCGTATATTCCTTTGCCAACAAACGAACCTTGTTCGAACAAATCCTGGTAGACGTCGGAGACCGCAAAGGCATAAGGGTCCAATCCATTAGGGCCTGAAAACGCCCATTGAAAAAGAGAGCCCGTGCTGCCGACCGGCAATGATGGAGTAACACGCGGCTGCATGATGCCGTACCCTTCCACCACCTGGCCGCACGCGGGATCGATTCTCGGCGCGTTAAGGACGTGGCACATCTTTCCGATGAGTTTCTTGGCCGCTCCCCGCGGCAGACGTGTATCGGCGTCCAGGGTGATCACATAGCGCACCTTGCCGGACGCGACGGCACTAAAATCGTCGACAGCGAGAAAACTGGTGTCGGTGGCGCCGCGCAGGAGGCGATTGAATTCATGCAGTTTGCCGCGCTTGCGTTCCCAGCCCATCCATTTGCCCTGAGCAGGATTCCACCGGCGGCGGCGATGCAGAAGATGAAATCGCGATTTGCCGGAGGTCATTTGGTGCGTACGATTAAGCGCAGCGATCCGATCGCGGGCGTAATCCAGCAGCCGCGCATCATCCGGCATTGTCTCGCTGTCGGCATCGCACCAATCCGACAGCAACGCGAAGATCAGATTGTCTTCGCCATTGGACAGGAAATGAACTTCGAGCTGCCGCACATGCTGGTCAATCTCGGCTTCGTTGGACAACAAGACCGGCATAACCAAGGCGGTGCTCGCGCTGTCGGGAACGCCGTCCCGCAGCGCCATGCCGGGAAGACAAGCGGGATCCCAGCGCTCGGAAACGAGGCGGTTCACGAGCGTGATGGCAATTTCGGACGCGGGCAGTACCGCAAGACCGACGACGTCGAAAAGTCGCCATCCAGCGACAACATCGCCCAACTTCCATGCGAACAGCGCAATCAGCAACGCGCAGACCACTGCAATCGCACCAAGATACCCCGACAGACCGGTGGCAACGACACCACGCTGCAACGCGGCCTGCCAGGGCGCCCGATAGCCGATGATCTTCTCTAATCGGCAACGTCCTTTCGAAATGAGATAATAGCCGGGATCGCATTCGCGTGCGGAAGCGCCGCGTTGCGCGGCGGCATTGGCCTCGCCCACAGCGGCTTCCGCGACTTCCGCTTCGAGGCGGTCCGCGCCTAGTGCGAGCGTTTCGATCGCCCGGCGATAGCGGTTACGGGTCGAAAACTCCATGGCGCGAAAATCGACGGCGCCCTCGATGATGCGATCGACAAGGCTGACGCTTTCGACGAATTCACTCCAATCGATATTGGAAACCAGCCTCATGGACGTGATGATGTTGCGGACCGTGACATTGGCTGCGCTTTGCCCATCATGTTCGGCGCGAATAACCTGATCGGAGGCCGAACCCGCTGCAGAAAGACGCCGGTTGATCCAGCGCAGGATCGAAGCAGTTCTTACCGGATGATCGCGAAGACGTTGCTCGAGCCGCGCGAGATGGGCTGGAAACGTCGGAGAAGACTCCAACTCACGCAATTCGCGCGCGACCTCAAGTTCATCGTCGGATGCAGTTTGAAGAATGCGGTCGGCGAGCATGTCCGCACGTTCCGCTGCTTCTGCGCGTGCGAGCGTTTCCTGCGCCATGCGGCATAGGTTTTCCACCAGCGTGATGCGCAGAGTAACGGGAATTGCCCACAATTCGCCGATCGTCAGCGGCGACACTTGTTGATAGCTGTTGACGACGCGGGTCAAATGATCGAGTTCGAAGGCGCTGTCGGTATGCGCCACGATTGCCCAGGTAATTGCGTAGACTCGCGGATATCCGGCGAGCGGTCCGTCCGCGAGTTTTGGAAGTTCGTGGTAATAATCGGCGGGAAGATCGTTTTTGATCTCCCGGATTTGCTCTTCGACGACGTGGTAATTGTCGAGTAGCCATTCTCCGGCCGGCGTCATGGGTTTCTTGCCGCGCGCGGCGGCTGCGAGAACGGACATGGCCTTTTCCAGGATCGAAGCGTTTTCCTTCAGCCGCTTGGGGAGGGGCCGCCGGTAGGGAGCATGCCGGTTGACAGTCTGTGCCTTTGCCAGGCTCCTGGCATGCGATTCCAGCCGTTCGGCGCTGAACAACTCGGCTCGAATGGCCAAACGATCTTCTGGAACATATTTTTGTCGTATGAGCTTCGCCACGCACAATCCACGGTTACATCTGCTTAGAGGGAGAATGGGTAATGGCAATAATCACAATGGGATAACGCCGGCGGGCGAGATTGTTCCTTGCGGCAGAACTCGATCCTGCAAAAAAAATTTCTCGCGGCGTGAAACTATTTGGTTCGGCAGTCGTTGTTGTGGAGAGCGAGCGGCTGATCTCGGTGCGCCCCAGCCCCCATTAGATGCCGAGTTGGCGGCTCGCTCACCTCCCTCTCCCCATTCGACCAGGTCGTTACGGGACGGAATCCGCGTGTCGAACGTATCTATTCGGTAGAAAAAGAGCGCGAACCTGAACATGACTCATTATCAGCTGTATTTCTTCGACCCTGCCAAACGTACCGTCGAAGTGAGGGAGTTGGCTTCTTTCGACGACACGACAGCCCGGTCGTCGCTGTCTTCGTTCAAGCTGGGACAGCCCCTCGAATTATGGTCAGGCCTCAGGCTGGTCAGCCGTGTCCCCGGCCGCTCCGTTTCGCAGCATGCCGCGGCCTGAACTGCTCTCATCGGATTATAATGGAAGTACAAAAGAAGGGCAGGATTCGATCCTGCCCTTCTTTCCGCCGAACACCAGATCAGATCAGAATTGGATCCAGATGCCGTTACGCCAATAGCCGCGGCCCTCATGATTTTCGCGCCAGTGGCGCTTCCTTTCATGATCCCAGTCATGCCTGTCGTGCCATGTATCGCTGTAGAAATGTACGCCCAAGGACCTGGGATAATGCTCGCGGTGGTCGACATGCCAGCAGTCGCCGTAGCGGTTGCACACTGTATCAGCCGATGCACTGGACACGCTGGCCAGTAGGGTGCCCAGCCCCATCGCGGAGGCGAGACCAATCTGCATCACCCTCTTGTGAAAATTCGTCATATTGCTGTTCTCCTTTATCGGATTTGCCCCATAGAGAGAAAACGGATTCGTTGCCCCGCGGTTCCCTTGCTCCGCGCATGACAAAGCGGCCACGCTGCATGTCAACCTGCTCGGCGCGCCAGCGTGAGACCGGCCACCACAAACACCAGAAAAATCACCATGAAGATGAAGAACAGCACTTTCGCTATGGCGATCGACGCCCCCGCCACACTAGTAAACCCCAGCAGTCCTGCGAGCAATCCAAAATCCCAGAAATATAAATGCCCATTTCAGCATGACAAACTCCCTCGATCTGCAATGAACCGTTCAGAATGAAAGAGCCATCACCGCGGTGACGGCGATGGCTCTTTGACTATTAGGTTCTCGTACGGCTCACGGTACGTATTTCAGCGTGATTTCGCCGACGCCTGCGGCCACGTTAAGTCCTTCCATGCCCGAAACGCTCAGCGGCTGAAGCGCAAACGACTTGTCGAACCCGCCGACCAGAACATTCGCGCCGACGCCTACCCCGGCGGCGGCAGCGGCGCTGGCGCCGACATAATCGCCGTTAAGTGCGTCCGCACGCACGTCTGATGTCGGGGCAACAACCGCCCATATCAGCTCGCCGCCCTCGGTATATCCGAGATCGACGCCAAACTTGTTGATCGTTCCTTCGTAATGGATTGCCCGTCGCTTTTCCTGGCGGAACGTACAGCGCAGATCCTTGGAGGATCCAAATACAAAACCCCAGCCGCTTGCCACATGGCAGGTGAGCGTTCCCACTTTTACGCCATGTTCGGCCGCGAATGTTGGAGAAGCGAACATCATCGCGCTCAACATCGTAGCTGCGACACTTGCATAGAGTCTTTTTCTCACCTGAATTCTCCTCAGCTTGCTTCAGCGGTCCGTAGGACCGCGTTGAAAAATAACGTCTGGAATTTGTCTAGGTTCCCGCCCGCAAAAAAAAGGCGCGCTCGAGCGTTGGAGCTCGAACGCGCTTACCACCACCAACGCCCTTACCAGTCGCTCTTCACTTGGTAATAGGAATAGGATTTTTCGCGGATTTGCTCGATCGACCCGTCGCTCTTGGTGATATCCTCGAGGTCGTAGGCCGGCGCATTTTCCGGGGCGTCTTCGGACAGCGGCACCACGTAGCCGCCCTTATCGCAGTTGTAGTCCAAAGCCGACCAAGGAACCGGATAGTACTTTTGGCCGACACCCAGAACACCACCGAAGCCCAGTGCGGCGAACATGATGTGATCGGATTCTTTGTCGAGCACGACATCTTCGACGTGACCGATCTTGTCGCCGGCGGCGTTGAAGACCGGCGTTCCCTTTACCTTTGACGCCAGAATAGCAGCCGTGTGGCCACTTGCTGTGGTCATTGCAGCTCTCCCTTGTTGGATATTGCGATAACGCCTTGTTTCGGCGTTGGTTCCTGCGCGTCTATTCGCGCAGGAACAGCGCACCGACCAGCGCGCCGACGCTTGCCGCCACCGCTAGAGCACCGAGCGGGCGCGTCCTGACAGCGTCGCGCACGGCGGTGCCGGCGCTGTCTGTGATGTCGTCCACCGCATTCCGCCCCACAGAATGGAGAAGTTTGCCGACATCCCTCTTGAGATTGTCAAAATCACCGACCAGCGCATCGAACCGCTGCTCGACGCTGGCATGTCCGTTTTTCCGTTTTGTGCGACTGATCATGCAAGTTTTCCCGTAAGATGTATGGAGAACGGGCGCGGCGGACTACCGTTCCCTACACACTCACTTTTGGCTTATGAAAAAATAGCGCTTGACCGATTGTGGCTCTTACGGTGTCACGCGAAAACGGCTTGGAAACGAGATAGGTCGGCTCCGGCCGTTGGCCGGTGAGCAGGCGTTCGGGATATGCAGTGATGAAGACAACAGGGATGTCAAAATCCTTCAGTATTGCCATGGCGGCGTCGATTCCGGAGCTGCCGTCGGCAAGCTTGATGTCGGTCAAGATTAGCTCTGGTCTTTGTTCGCGCGCCATACGAACGGCATCATCGCGCGTGGTTGCGATGCCGGTAACGTGATGGCCGAGCTCATGGACAAGATTTTCGAGATCGAGCGCGATGATTGTTTCGTCCTCAATGATCAACACGCGCGACGCTAGATCGCGGTCTATGGCCCGCAGAGCGGCAGCGATGGCCTCATTAACGTCCGTTTCGGGCCAATCCAGGATGGTCGCTGCCTCTGAAATTGAAAAGCCCTCGACGGCTGTCAGCAAAAGCGCTTCGCGATTGGACGGCTCCAATGCCTGAATGCGCTGTGCGACCACCGATTTGTCCGCCGCGTCTTCCATTGTGGAGACATGGCTTCCCGCCGACCAAAGCTCGTGGAACAGGCGGTATAGTGCGAGGCGCGGGGGAACGCCTTCCATTAGTTGGACGTTGCCTTCCAGGAGGGCTTCCAGCGAAGCCCGGACATATGCGTCACCGCTAGCCTGCGACCCGGTCAGCGCCCGTGCGTACCGGCGCAGAAAGGGCAGATGGGGGCCTAATGTGGCGGTCATCGTCATGGTCATGTCCCTTCCCGAACTCGACATACCTGTACCCTCATAACGTATTATCGAAAAACTTTGTTCCCTGTGGGGAACAAAAAAGCCCGACGTCGGTTATTATGCGGCCAACGCCTGGGATGGGTCTGCCCGACATTAACTTTCCGCTACGGCCCACTTTTCCGGATTAGAGGCATATATGAACCAGAAACACCCGAAAAGGGCCGCTAAATTGAAACCCGAACAGGTTGTCACAAGTCTAGAGGGGAACAAGCAGAAGCCTGCAGCGGCAACGGAATTGCGCGACCAATCGCCAAAATCCCGCGCCCAACGGGCCCACCAAAAAGCTATCACACAAGGTCTGCGCACTTTTTTCGATGCCGTGGCGTCTGAACCAGTTCCTGATGAGTTCATCCAGCTCCTCAAGAAGATGGATGAAGGCAAGAAGGATGCGGATGCATGACGCACTCGCAAGAGCGCACTAGCGGACATACAGCCGCCCGTTCGACCGCCGACGCCGACGCGACGTCGTTTCGCGACGGTCTCGTGGAGATAATCCCTGCGTTGCGTGCTTTTGCTCGGTCGCTCTGTGGACACCGTGACATGGCGGACGATTTGGCGCAGGAGGCGCTGGCCAAGGCATGGCAGGCGCGCGACAGATTCCAGCCTGGGACCAACCTCAAGGCGTGGCTCTTTGTCATTCTGCGCAACGAATTCTATTCGAACCATCGGCGGGCGAAAACCGCCGCAGACTATACGGCCGCCTACGCGCACAATGGAGAAGGCGTCGAGGCGGAGCAGCACGCCAAGCTTGACCTTACCGATCTGATGCGCGCATTCAACTTGCTGGCGCCTGAACAGAAAGAAGCACTGATGTTGACGGCGAGCGAGTTTAGCTACGAAGAGGCGGCGGCGATCTGCGGCTGCGCGGTAGGAACGATCAAGAGCCGTGTCTCACGCGCTCGAAAACAGCTTCAGCTCCTAGTTGAGGGGGGCGGCGCAAAGCTGCCCGAACGCACGGATCAAGCCAATGATTTGGTGGACGCTCTGTTCACAAAGATCGCGCGGTCGGATACGGAAAAACCACTTCGCTAGAATCGAGTGCACAACGTGGGGGCTGGCGCGTGCGGTTGCCAAAATCACTTCGACCGAGACTTCTGCTGATCGTCGCCTTGGCGCTTGCCCCTTTGGCGTTGGCAGTCGTGGTTCAGGGAAGTCTAAATTACCGCGCCCACGAGCAAGAGGTTGACCGCCTATTGCGCGATACAGCGCAATACGCGACACGTAATGAACAGAGCCTATTTATCCGCTCCGAGCAGTTTCTGAGAGCCGTTGCCAGTCGGCCGGAATTGCGGCAAGGCGCCGGCGAATGTTCGCGCATGCTGTCCACTGCAAAAATCGGTGCCATAGCATTCCGCAACATAACGCTCCTGGACGCGGAAGGCCGTGTCGTCTGCAGGGCCGTTTCATCGTCGCAGGAGAGCGATTATTCTCGGCTTTCATGGTGGCCGGCCGTTCGCGCGCAACATGGTATTGTAATTGGCAGTCAATTCATGAGCCCGGTCGTCAATCGGGTGGTCTTGCCGATTGCGCTTCCGCTCTATGACCGCTCCGGCGTTTTTGTGGGCGCACTCAGCGCGTCTCTAGATGTGAAATGGCTCAAGCAGACCATGCAAGACGGAAGGCTTCCGCCGGATGCTTTGATGCTCATCCTCGACCGCTCCGGGCAGGCGGTTACATCGAGTCGGGCCCTACCGCCCGGGCTCGTGCGGAACATCGCGATCCATGCCCGAATGCATGAGCAGATTTTCGTTACCACGGCGGACTCCGGCACAAAATGGAGATGGGCTGCGGAGCCTGTCGGCGGCGACAAGTTCATCGCGTTCGGAATGCCCGGGCCGCGCCTCGTTGGGATTTCTCTCGTCTATTATCTCGCCAACTTCGTCCTACCGATCTTGATGGTCATTCTGGCGTCGATCGCGATCTGGCTGGGAACTGAGTGGCACGTCATCCGTTGGACAACATATCTGAAAAGAGTCTCCGCGGCCTATGCCAGGACGCATTTCTCGCTGAGATTGGAAGCACTTGACGAAGCCCCGGATGAATTCCGCGTGCTTGGACATGAGATGAAAAATATGGCCAGTGCCATCCGGGACCGCGATTATACGCTGAGCTATGCCCTTGAACAAAAATCGGCGATGGCGCGAGAGATACACCATCGAGTTAGAAACAATCTTCAGATTGTCTCGAGCCTGATTAACATCTACTCACGAAATATCTTCGATCACGAGTCCGAGACCGCGTTCAAGCAGATTGTTGCGCGTGTCGACGCGCTGACACTTATCCAGCGTCTTATCGAGAAAAACGACACAGATCCGACCGTCGACATGAAAGTGCTATTTACACAGCTGGCCGATCAAATTCGGGTGCTTGCTGCAGATAGCGGGCAGCCTTACCGCCTCACGCTTGCCGCCGATGACATGCAGTTGCCGCCCGACGTTGCGACACCCATTGTTCTTTTTGCGATTGAAGGGCTGCTGTTCGAATTGTTCCCCGACGGCTCCGGTGCCAAACAGCGAAACGTCATGCTCTCCTTCTCGGGAGACGGCGACGGACATTTGATGTTCACGATCGAAGACGGAGTCCTGGCCGCCGACGCGTTGCGCACCGGGACGCCTTCATCGGACAGGATCTTCAGCACCCTGGCGGAACAACTGAAGGGTCAATACCGGATCGATAAATCACCGGATGGCGGGTGCCGGTTGTCGTTGCATGTCCCTTTCCGTCCAGAGAGTGACGGAGAAGACGGCCGCGAAGTTGACAACCAAAGCGCAGGCGACCCACAGGGCTTCAAGGCGGCTGGCAAGGGATTTTGCCAGACCGAGTTAAGCCCAAATTAGGATGCCGGCTGTCCAAGCCGATCGATCGGCATGCGCAGGGTGATGACAACACCCTCGCGCGCCCAATCATGTTTGATGGTGCCGCCCAGTTGACCATCGATCGATTTGCTGGCCAACAGGCTACCGAACCCCTGCTTGCTCGGAGGGCCCTCCACTGGGGGGCCGTCGCGTTCCTGCCATTTGAGCTCGAACACACCGTCCTGGGCGCGGCAATCAATTTGGATACGTCCACCGGGAGCCGATAACGCGCCATACTTCGCCGCGTTCGTCGTGAACTCGTGCAAGATGAGCGCGAGACTGGTGGTGGCGTTTCCATCCACCAAGACATCCGCGCCGTTGATCGTGATGTTTGTATGGCCATCTTCCGTCACGGGATCGATGTAGGGCGCGACAATCGTCCAAATCAGAGTGTGCAGCATCGTCTGATGGCCGACGTCGAATTCGCCGGCAATCAAACCGGGCCGCGTCAGATCATGAGCCCGGGAGTATGCCGCAAGCCGCTCCTGGATAGCGTTTGCCATGTCTTTGGGTGTCTTCGCAGTACGGGCATGGAGTGCGACTAGGCCACCCGCGACAGCGAGCACATTCTTGACGCGATGGCTCATCTCGCCGAGCAGCAACTTTTGTTGTTCTTGGGCACGTTTTCGCTCCGTGATGTCCCTCGCAATCTTCGACACGCCGACGATTCTGCCCCAGGCGTTCCGAACCGGCGATACGGTCAGCGAGATATCGACCAGGGTGCCATCTTTGCGCTGTCGCACCGTTTCATAATGGGTAACAGGCTCCCCGCGCCGAATTCGTTCCAGGATAGTCTGTTCCTCGTCGGGCCGATCCTCGGGGATCAAGACCGCGACCGGCTTACCGATGATTTCGACCGCCGAATAGCCATAGAGACGCTCTGCAGCGTCGTTCCATGTCGTGATAATGCCGTTCAGGTCTTTGCTGATGATCGCATCGTGTGAGGACTCCACGATCGAGGCGAGGCGTTGTTCAGAATAGTTGGCGCGGTCGCGCTCGGTGATATCGATCAGCATGTTGATCGCGCCGATCAGTCCGTTCGATGCGTCATATGTTGGCGTCGGATAGGCAAGAAAATGGACCTGTGTGCCGTCGGGCCTTTCCGCGATAATCTCTGCGCCTCTTATCGCACGCCGTTCTTTCAGCGCGATAGCCATTGGGCATTCGTCGTGCCGCATCGAACTTCCATCGGGCCAAAATAATTTCCAGGAACCACACCACTCGCTGGCGCCGAGGACTGGTTCGCGGCCCCAAAGCTCCGCTGCTTGGCTGTTGTAGAATACGATGCGGCCGGCTGCATCGGTCGCGTAGACAGCTGTCGGTAGCGCTTCGAGCATCGCCGTTATTAATTTCCATTCTTGAGGAAGATGGTCGCTCGAGCCGCCGCGCATCGAATTCGAAACCGGGTCCCTCGGAGCTGGCTGACCGGGCACGATTTTTAGTTCGACTGTGTCCCGACTCACGGTGTCATCCTCAAATGGATTGTCAGCGACAAAAACCGTCTCACAAAGATTTCGATATCAACCAATAGCAGCTAAATGTGGGCGCCTTGGGAAAGTTACTATAACGGATTATCGCTAGTTTGTGCGTTAGGCGATATTGGTGACGCAGGGGTCACGTTAGGGGGCTCGAGTTGGAAGACAGCAAGCGCCAGTAAAGCCATTCCACGGCATCTTAACATTCGCACGACAACGCCCGCAGACCCGCTCGATCGGCCATCTCGATATGCCCCCGATCAGTCGATTGCGCTCGCGGCGCTAAGTTCCGGACGTGGGTGACAACGGTCCCTTTAGATGGAAAATGGGCCTAACCGGCGTCGTCACCTGAATCGCAGAGGACGGTTCCCTTTACGACTGAGCTTTCTTCCAGAAACTCCTGCAGCATTTCTCGGTCGCACTGGACCATCAGTCGAAGCAGATGATTGGATGAATCAGCCGGCACCGTTCGATGCAATCTCCGTCTTGGATCCGCGATAGGCGGACGGCTTTCCATGTCTGTCCCTCAAACCCCGTCAAAAGTAAAACGGCCCGGGCTAAATAGAGTTCCCTGCATGGAACTTGGCATAACGACGGAACGTTAGGTTTTGTGGTACTTGCCCTGAGGATGGCATGCAGGAACGACGCTACGACATGGCAAAGGGCGATGTTTCGAAGGTCTTCGAGAACCCGCGCGCTATCTTGGAAGCCCAAGACCTTTCCAAGCATGAGAAGGTCGAGTTGCTGTGGAATTGGGAATTGGACTTGCGCCAGATTCTGGTCGCATCCGAGGAAGGAATGAACCGGGACCAGCCCGGCCGCGCGGGCGAAACCTTACGAGAAGTGCAGTCTGCCCTCGACACTCTTGGAGCATTAAAGGAGAATGCGGGCGCGTCAAACAAAGCTGGCGGCAGCTCGGAAGCGTAAGACAAGCAAGTACACCTGTTTTCACGGCAAGAGAGAGCCGATCCACGCGACCGGCTCTCATACCGTTACAGGCAATCGCCATTAGCGCGTCGGCGCACTTTTTCCTTGCGACAGATTTCCGTTTTGCAGACTCCGCCCTTTCTCCGGAGGCTGCCGGTTGCGATCTGTTTGACCGGACATCTTGTCGTGGTCCCTGTTCCGGACCTCCTGGTCGCGTTCGGTGGCACGCCGTTGGGAACCCAACTGTCCCTTGTTGTCCCGTGATTGCCTGTCCGTGTTGCGGTTCTGATTGTTCATCGTCGATCCTCATGTTATCGCAAGAACATGCCTTTGCATGTCCACTTGGATAACGATCTACGGCGGACGCAGTTCATCCATGGCGCAATTTACATATTCGGCGGGGCGGACCAACACTGCTGGGAACTTCGTCTTTCGTAGAGTGTTTTCCAAAGGCACCTGGGAGGATTACCTCATGCTTAGTTGGGCTCTGACGTTCTTTATTCTGGCCTTGATCGCAGGTTTCCTCGGATTTTTTGGCTTGGCGGGCTTGGCAGCAGAAATCGCAAAAATCCTGCTTGTCGCCTTTGTGGTTCTTTTCATCGTCAGCGCCCTATCGGGAGCAGTACGCGGGCGGGCGCCGCCGGTCTGAGCGAGGAACTGCCGATAGGCTGATACGTTGTTATTTAGCGAGCGGAAACCCGCAATGGGCTTCACGGGCGTCCCCAGCCCCCTTCCCCGAGACCGTGAGAGTTTCCGCTCGTTCCCTTCACCAGCCCAATTAACTTAATTCCGTTGGCGGACGGCCACCCCCGCCTTGTTAGGAGACCGTCGCGATCTGCGACGGTCTCCATGCCCACCGTAGCGCTTAGGTCTTGGTCGCGTCCCTGACCGCGTCTTTGGCGCCGCCGATTGCGTTTTCGACCTTGCCCTTCAGCTTGTCGGACTTGCCCTCGGCCTTCAGCTTGGCATCTCCGGTCAGCTTGCCGGCGGTTTCCTTGATGGCGCCTTTTGCCTGGTCCGCCGATCCCTTGATCCTATCCTTATCCATGGTTCCGTCCTTTTGGTTGAGTTGCACATAGGTTCAGTTACACAAATCTCAAACCGCGCCCCCCACTATGACCGACGTGAGACCGCCATCGGCAGGCTCGGGAACTACTCAGGTCGGGCGGTGCGGCCCCAAAAAGCGGAGCAGGAAGTTTCGTTCATCATGTACGAACCCACCTCCGGATATCTTCACGATGTCGCCACTACGTTGTGTCCTGAAGTTTCAATTCCTCGAAGACCCTGATTAAAAATACGTTATGGACGCGAGCGTGAAGGTGACAATTGCCAATACGCTGGCGATGGCCAGCATAAAGCGCAATCCATCCGGGCGTACGTCGCCATCCGCAATCCGGCGATACACGACGTCCGCCGGGAGACGTCGGCTGTAGCCCTGACTAATGTCCACCATGACAGCCTCCAAAGCCGATCCACTTATGGAACGGCCCACGCTGGTCGTAGTTCCGTCGAAAAAACTATGTGGCTTTATTTGTTGCGCTTACGCGTCGCTGCCGCCTTCTTGGCTGACGCTGAACGCGCCGCCGCCGGGCGCTTGGCAGACGCGCGACCACCGAGCTTTCCACCCTTGCGGGAGGGAGCAGTATTGACCTTGCGGCCACGGCCGGAGCCGCTTTTCTTGCCGCCATGAGTTTCCTTATTGACCGTGGCCCAGGCACGCCGCTCGGCCTCGTTCTTGCCGACGCCGCGGTCCTCGTAACCTTCCTCGATGTGCTCGACCTGACGTTTCTGCTTGTCGGTGTAGCTGGATTTATCGCCACGCGGCATGTGGGCTCTCCTGAAAAGTTTTCAACAAAGTAGCGACGTGCAACGCGTGAGACCACTAAACGGTTCCGACCACATTCGCCGGTCCGATTAGGCCTTATCCAGGGGGTGATCCATGATTTTTTCGACGAGGGAGGAAAGTTCATCAAAATTGAAGGGCTTGTAGAGTATCTTAATCGAGGCGCGCCCCAGTGCCTCGGGAATCGCTTCGCTGGCATATCCCGTCATTAATACGATTTTCATCTCGGGTCGTAATTTCAAACCCGCCTCCGCCAGCTGGTATCCGGTCAGTCCCGGCATCTTCACGTCGGTAATCAGCAAATCGATCTTGGCATCCGACTTCAGAAGAGCCAACCCCGCTTCGCCGTTGCCTGCCTCCAAGATTCTGTACCCCGACTCTTGGAGCGTCTCAACGGCTACCAAACGCAGCAGAGCTTCATCCTCCGCGATCAGGATCGTGGACGTCATGGGTTTTTCCTCGGTGTTATCTTGCATTCACGCACCTGTTTGAGTTCGTTCCGAATCATGACGCGGCATTAGTACTGTGATCGTCGTTCCCCGCCCAACTTCGCTTTCGATTTTCATCTGGCCATTCGACTGGCGGACAAAGCCAAATGCCATGCTAAGTCCCAAACCCGTGCCTTGGCCGGCCGGCTTTGTCGTGAAGAATGGATCGACGGCCTTCTTCAGTACATCTTCCGACATACCAGCGCCGGTATCGTTGACGCGCAATTGCACATATTCACCCGACATAACGGCATCCAATTCGTCGTATTCGCCATCAAGCCGGATATCATTCGTCGCGATCGAAAGGACACCGCCATTCGCCATGGCGTCGCGAGCGTTGATCGCCAGGTTGAGTACGACATTCTCCATCTGATTTTTGTCGCATTGGACCAGCCATTCAGAATTCAGTTGTGCTGCGATATGGATATGCTCACCTACAGAGTGACCGATCAGATCGCTCATCTCCTCGACCAAGCGGCTCAGATTGACCGGTTTTGGCGACAGCGGTTGACGCCTGGAGAAGGCCAAGATGCGTTGCGTGACCGTCGAGGCGCGCGTTAAGGCCTCGTTGGCTGCGTCGAGATAGCGTTGGACGTCTATATGCCCCTGAGCGAGCCGCTTGCGCAGAAGCTGGAGGTTTCCGCCCACAATCATAAGCAAATTGTTGAAATCGTGCGCGATACCCCCAGAAAGTTGGCCGATTGCCTCCATCTTCTGACTTTGCCGGAGGGCGGCTTCGGCCTTTTCCCGTTCATGCATTTCGACCTGAAGCATGCGGTTTGCGTCGGAGAGGGCGGATGCACGCTCTTGAAGTTCCAGATTTATTTCCGTCAACGTTTTCTGCGCGAGGCCAAGAACGCTGAGCAGCAGCGCGGCCATGACTGCAAGAAGCATGATACCGCCATAACGCAGCAGTCGCCGCGCCAGCGACTCCGTGTAAGCGCGCAAATAGACAAACCCCACACGCGAGCCTCCTTGCATAACGGGCGTTATGATTGTGATGCGGTTGTTCGTTAACCCCGCTTGACGGATTTGAACGTGCCGGGGGACGGCGGCGGCCGTCGAGCGTTCATAGTGCGCTACCAACGCACCGCTCCCGTCATAGGCGCCCACAGTTTCAATTTGCGGATTGCGGCTGAGCCCGGTGACATATTCCTGAGTGGTAACCTTGTCGTCGAAGACAAGCGCAGCCTCCACGCTCGCTGAGAGAATGTTCGCCTGCACGGTAATATCGTCAATTTCTTGCGAGACAAGGAGTCTATCTTCATACAGCGACATCGCAATACCAACACAAAACAGTATCGCGGCGCCAAGCACCGCGAAGGACGGCCTGAACCGGGCTCGCGCTATCGACCTTGTCGCTTTGCTCACGGCCCACCGCCTGCCCTGCGCGGCTGCACAGATCGAGCGATGTCCAGAAGTTTCGAACTGATCGTCAGGTGATTTTGAGCGGCCGCGTTGTCGTCGATGTCGAACCGCACGCGATTATCTTGAACGATGAACTGGATTATCCCGCGTGCTTGAGTTTTCGTGGCGGAGTCTGTCACGGTGAGCACAGAACTGCCGCGCACGGCATCCAACACTTGCGCCGTGGATTGCGCGTTTGAGCCCGCGACAAACATCATGTGGCAGCCTGACGGCCCATCTACCGTACCCAAATGGCGCACGAAAATCGGTCGGTCAGCGATGCGCTGATTGGCAGTGGCTTGATCAACCAACCCGTTGAACGGATCGTCGCCGACCAAGCATAAATTGAATGGGCTCGTCGGCGATGCAAATGCCGAGTTCGGCCACTCGATGAACGGTGCAAATTTGTAGAGAAACGTCGCTTTGACTGCATATTCTAATGAGCCATCGGCGGACACAGCCGTCGTGCCCCAGAGAACCAACAGAGCAATCAGGATGGCATTCCAGGCCAGCCCCTGCGTCGCAGTCCAAATATTGTACTTCGACGGCTGCTCGCTGTTTGTTTCACTGGCCGCGCTCGCGCCAAGTCCGTCCAGTTTACGGCAACCGGACGTTCTGCAATCGAGATTGCCGCCAGAACCGCTTGGCATGGTTAAAATTTCCAGCGCGTGTCGATAAAGAAACTCCGCATTACTTCGTCGCTTGGAGGTGCTGCAAACTCCTGATGATGCGCATGCAGGAGGTTAAATCCCGACAGGGAAAGCTCAACATGATCGGAAATCGTCCAGCCCAGTCTGGCATTGAGCTCCACATACGCAGGGACTTTCGGATTTGGAAGTGTTCCGACATACCGAACATCAGCGTCGAAAATAACACGGTCGCTCAGTTCCATGGACGACCGCAAAGAGGCTTGGTGATGGGGATCATCGCCCGCTTGCGCCAATCCGAGGAGGCCGCTCGCTCCCGGCTTGAATCGAAGGCTTTCGCTCTGAAGATTTAGACCGGCCGATAGCCGCCACCAATCCGCGGCGAGATAGTTACCCCATGCTTCTATGCCGAAGACTCTGCCCGCCATCATGTTGCCCCAATGTATGGGGAATTCGGGAAATCCACCGAGCGGCGAGAACTCAATGCTCTTCAGGTCGTCATACTCACTGTCGAACGCGGAGATTGAAGCGGACACACGCGGCGACCACTGCCCCCTATACCCGATTTCGTACGCCGTGAGTTTTTCAGGCAAAAAGTCTGGGTTGCCAGTGAGAAGAACGTTCGGTCCAAGTTTCTCGACGACATCGGTGTCGAACGGTGTCGGTGAGCGAATGGCTCGCGATGCAGCGGCCCAGAATATGGTGCTATCGTTGACGCGCCATGTCGCTCTTACATTGGGCATAGGCGTGATCCCCGAAAAGGGATCGTTTTCCAACTTAATGCCGACGATTAAGTTGAAATTTTCAGCAATTGTCAGCTGGTCTTGGATAAAGGCATTGGTCAGATTCAACTGGCGTCGAGCCGGTACAAATAGAAGAGATGAAACGGTCGATAGCTGATTCGTTATTCTGTAGTCGCTGATCCGTTCGCCCGCGCCCCAGATGATGTTGTTCCAAGACCCCAACACGAAATTGTGCTGGACCTCCAAATTGTATGTGTTCAGCGCAAATCCACCATTGCCGTTATCGGGTATAGGTTGCACCTGGTCGAAATACGCCAAGACCTGCAAGGACTATCCGTTTCCAAGATCGTGCTGCCAATTGGCTTGCAGATTTCCGCCGGAAATCAGTTGGTCGGAGCCCCCCAAGGCATGTACGCGCCCGTTGTATAGATCACCCTGCAGCGTCAGCTGATCTCCCGGCGGAGTCCAATCGAGGCGGAAGCCGCCCTGCGGTTTGGACCATCCATCATGCGTGGATGCGCCGCTCGAGGTTTCGAAGGAACTGTCGCTAAACGACTTGGCATAGATGCGATAAGCCAGTTCATCGCTCAATTTGCCGCCATATTGAAGACTGGCGCTGACGTGCTGATTGCCGGTACCCAGTTCCAAAGTTCCACCTTGGGAATCGGAGGATTTCCGCGTCACAATATTGATGACGCCGTTTACGGCGTTCGCACCCCAGAGCGTGGCGCCGGGTCCGCTGATAACTTCGATCCGCTCGACATTTTCGGGCAGCACATCCTGCATGTTCCAATACATTCCCGAGAACAGCGGGTTGTAGACGCTGCGTCCATCTATAATCACGAGCAACTTGTCGGAAAAATTCTGAGCGGCGCTATTTCCGCTGAACCCGCGCGCCGTGATGATGTAGCTGCTGGGACTGGACTGAGCGACTTGGAGGTTGGGCGCCAAACGAAGCATTTCAGGGATACTGGTCGCGCCGGATCGGCGGATATCCTCCCCGCTGATAACATAGATTGCCGCAGCGGCATCGCTTAGCGGCTCCGGCGTTTTCAAGACCGACGTGACCTGTACATTGGCAAGGTCCTCAATCGATAGCTTGCTCAGATCTTGGACAGAGGCCACCTGCTGGGCGGTCGCCGGGCACGCCGAAAGTCCGGCCGAAGCGCCCGACACGGCCATCGCCACTATTAGACCTTTTGGCGAGGCACACAGAGCTCGGCGCAGGGTTGGAGCGCAAACCCGAACTAAAATGCCATAATTGCCGTTAATTGGCCGCCCAACCCACCCCATCCCGATCCCCAGATACTAGCCACCAGTAACCCAAATGCATGAAACTTGGATTTGTTCCGGGTTAAAAGCAGGCCAAAACTACAATCAAAAAATTATTGGAGTTCTCACCTCCAGAAGGCAGCCGTGAGCGTTCAGGCCGACTAACAGGAAATCCAGAGAGCTCGGTGATCATCAGGGAACGTACCAGCAACACAAAGTTCATTCGCAATCGTGCCGTCTTCGTTTCCAGTGACTACGGAACTGCTTGAGACAGCCAAACGGACAGCTGTTAAAGCGAATAAGTTTGGCAAGTTCTGATCATCCTCGCTGGGCGAATATGTTACTGAGTTTGAGCCGATACTTGGGCTTGGAGACGTGGCGCGACGTAAGGACCGACTCCTACTCGCCAAGCCTCAATGATGGTCCAGGGACCTTCGAATATCAGAACAACGGGAGTGACCATTCATTGTCGGAGTTCACCGCCCCAATACCTGAATTACATATCAACTACAGCGTCTCCACGGCGGCACGACCGAGAAGAACCGTGACGTGAAACCACACCCCAACATGGACAAATCCGGAGTGCGCAACCGTTTGGTTGCCAGGTGGTTGCCAAACCAAACCTCTCAAGCCGCACTTCACAACGAGAGGCAAATCAACTTGTTGATTTCATTGGTGCCCCCGGCCGGACTTGAACCAGCACGCCCGTGAAGGCAACAGATTTTGAGTCTGCCGCGTCTACCATTCCGCCACGGGGGCACTTTGGAAAATCAAGCGAATGGAGGCCAGGATCATAGCCAGGGCGCGCGCCCGGTCAACGCGCCGGCAGGGCGTTCGGCCGCGGCCAAAACTCTCATTCGCAGAGTACCTTGACCTTCACGAGACGGCCTAAAGCAGGCCGGCCAGCTCGGCGAAGCTCGCAGCACCCGCCCCCCGGGGGATGACCACAACGGGCAGGCCGTGTACGAAACGGCCAAGCGTCGCCACCGTGTCTTGCATCGGCACCACGCCGTCCTCGCTTTCGTTAACGACCAAGGCAGCCACCGTCACGCCCGCGTGCGCCATCGTATCGAGCGCCGTCAGCGTATGGCTGAGCGTGCCGAGATAAGTCCCCGCCACCAGGATCGCAGGAATGTCCAGCGCCGCCATCCAGTCGAGCACCGTGTGGCGCGTATCGAGCGGCACCATCACTCCGCCTACGCCTTCGATGACCAGCGTGCCGCGGCGTGAGGATATTTCCTCGCGGCAGAACGCGACCAACGCGTCGAAATCGATTTCGTTGCTTTCGCGCGCTCCCGCCATGTCCGGCGACAGCGGCGCGGCAAAGCGCCAATGCGAAATCCGCGCGATGCAATCAGGCGAGACGGAATGGCCCATCGCCTCCAGCAGCACGCCCGGATCGCTGGCGCGCAAATTCATCATGTCGAATCCGCTGACCACGGGCTTGAGCGCCCACACCGGCTTTCCCGCCGCGTGCAGATGACGCACGAGTCCGGCGGCGACAAAGGTCTTGCCGACATCGGTTCCGGTTCCGGTGACGAAATAGGCGCTCATGAGAGAATTCGTTCTCGCACGATACCGGCGAGCCGCGCAATCTCCTCGTCGGGATGGCCCGCGGTGAAGGCAAGGCGCAGCCGCGCGGTTCCTTCCGGTACCGTCGGCGGGCGGATCGGCGTCACCAGAAAACCTTCCCGTTCCAGCAATTGCGAAGCTTCGAGCGCGACGAGCGGTTCGCCCAGCACCACCGGCACGATCTGGCTCGCCGCCAGCGGCAGGTTGCAGGCGCGCGTGAAGGCTCGCGCTTTGGCGAGCGGGCGCGCGGTCAAGGCCGGATTGGCTTCGACGATGTCGAGTGCGGCCAAAGCCGCGGCCGCGCTCGCGGGCGGCAATCCCGTGGAATAGATCAGCGTGCGGGCCCGCGTCTTCAGCAGATCGATTACGGCGACGGAGGCGCAGACATAGCCGCCGTAAGAGCCCAGCGCTTTGGATAGCGTGCCCATTTGCAGATCGACCGTCGCGCGGGACGCAAATGCCGAGCCTCGCCCGCCGCCCAGCACGCCCAGCCCGTGCGCGTCGTCGCTCATCAGCCAAGTATCGTGGGCGCACGCGACCGCACACAGTTCCTTGAGTGGTGCCAGATCGCCGTCCATCGAGAACACACCGTCGGTCACGATCAGGGCGTGAAGGTGCGCCGCGCGGTGCGTGTGCAAGATCTCTTCGACATGCGCAACGTCGTTGTGGCGGAACTTCTCCACACGTGCATGCGATAGCTGCGCTCCCGCCCACAGACAGGCATGCGAAAGCTCGTCTGCCAGCACCAGATCGCCCTCACCAACAATAACCGGAACGATCCCCGCGTTCGCGAGGTACCCCGAACCAAACACGCAGGCCGCCTCGGTACCTTTCAGCCGCGCCAGCCGCCGTTCCAATTCGCCGAACAAAGGATGATTGCCTGTCACCAGCCGCGAGGCGCCCGCGCCCGCGCCCCACTGCTGCACCGCCTCCTCGGCCGCGCGTTTGACGTCGGGATGGTGCGTCAGGTTCAAATAATCGTTGCACGAAAAAGACAGCATCCGCCGACCGCCGCGCTCCACCCAGATGCCGTCCTCGCGCGTGGTTTCGGCCAGCGTGCGGCGCAAATGCGCGGCTTCCAGTGCGGCAAGTTTGGTTTTGGCGAATTCGTCCAGGGAGGACATGAAATCCCTTGGCTTGCGCCCGTTGTTCCTCCCCTATAATGGCATGAATGTGCTGGATAAGAAGGTCATCCGATGAACGACATCCGCCACGACTGGACCCGCGTGGAGCTGGGGGCCCTGTTCGCCCTGCCCTTCGCCGACCTGATTTTCCAGGCACAAACCGTCCATCGCCGGCATTTCGCGCCCAACCAAGTGCAGATTTCCACGCTTTTGTCGATCAAGACCGGCGGCTGCCCGGAGGATTGCGGCTATTGCTCGCAAAGCGCCTCGCACGAGACCGGGCTGAAAGCCTCCAAGTTGATGGACGTCTCCACTGTCGTGGCCGATGCCAAGGCGGCCAAGCACGCCGGCGCCACCCGCTTCTGCATGGGCGCGGCCTGGCGCTCGCCCAAGGACAAGGACCTTGATGCCGTCTGCGAGATGGTCAGCGAAGTGAAATCGCTCGGCCTGGAGACTTGCGTCACGCTCGGGATGCTGACGCTGGATCAGGCGGGTAAACTGAAACAGGCGGGCCTCGACTATTACAATCACAACCTCGACACCTCGCCGGAATATTACGAGCAGATCATCACTACCCGCACTTATCAGGACCGTCTCGACACGCTGGAGGCAGTCCGCGAGGCCGACATCCATGTCTGCTGCGGCGGCATCGTCGGCATGGGCGAGAGCGAAGCCGACCGCGTCGGCATGATCCACGCGCTCTGCACCCTGCCCGTTCATCCCGAGAGCGTACCGATCAATCTGCTGATGCGCGTGGAAGGCACCAAACTGGCCGACGCCGCACCGCTCGATGCGTTCGATTTCGTGCGCACCATCGCGGTGGCACGCATCTCGATGCCCAAGTCTTTCGTGCGGCTGTCGGCCGGGCGCGAATATATGAGCGACGAGGCGCAGGCGCTGTGTTTCCTGGCCGGCGCCAATTCGATCTTCTACGGCGAGAAGCTACTGACCACGCCCAATCCGGAAGCGCACAAGGACCGTCAATTGCTGGCGCGGCTGGGCATTACGGCCATGGTGCCGTGACGGACTGGTTCGACCGGGGCTTCCCGCACATCTGGCTGCCCTATACGCAGATGAAGACGACGCCCGCGCCGCTCGCCGCGGTGCGCACTCAGGGCAGCCGCATCAGGCTCGCCGACGGGCGCGAACTGGTGGACGGCATCGCCTCGTGGTGGACCGCGGTTCACGGTTACAATCATCCGCACATTGTGGAAGCCATCGAGCGCCAGGCGCGCATCATGCCCCACGTCATGCTCGGCGGGCTGCTGCACGAACAGGCCGCGACGCTGGCCGCGCGACTGGCGGCGATCCTGCCCGGCGGGTTGACGCGCGTATTCTTCTCGGATTCCGGCTCGGTCGCCGTGGAAGTCGCCATGAAGATGGCGACGCAATACTGGCTCAACAAGAATATCCGTGGGCGCACCAAATTTCTCGCCTTTAAGGGTGGCTATCACGGCGACACCATTGCCACCATGGCGGTGTGCGATCCCGAAGAGGGCATGCACGCGTTGTTCACCGGTCTGCTGCCCGAGCATCACGTCATCGATCTGCCGCGCGACGATGACACCATCTCGGCTTTCGACGCCTTTCTCGAACGCCACGCGGATGAACTCGCCGGCATCATGGTCGAGCCTTTGGTGCAGGGCGCTGGCGGCATGGTCTTCCACGACGAACAAACGCTGCGCCGTCTGCGCGCCGCCGCCGACAAATACGATCTACTGCTGATCTTCGACGAGATCTTCACCGGCTTTGGGCGCACCGGGGCGATGTTCGCCTGCGAAGCGGCCGAGGTCGCGCCCGACATCATGACTCTGGGCAAAGGCCTGACAGGCGGCACTCTGCCGCTGGCCGCGACCGTTGCCACACAGAAGGTGTTCGACGCGTTCTGGTCTGACGACCCCATGCACGCGCTGATGCACGGACCGACTTATATGGGCAACGCG